>Ga0209495_1000011_pt1 | contig 187018 bp, 186 predicted proteins | sample EN1Hudsemesocosm_FD_184629 | JGI IMG/M metagenome (GOLD analysis project Ga0209495, IMG submission 184629) | Methane-oxidizing microbial communities from mesocosms in the Hudson Canyon - EN1E Hudson Canyon (SPAdes) (version 2) | ecosystem: Environmental > Aquatic > Marine > Cold seeps | place...
TGAAATTGGTAGACACAAGGGACTTAAAATCCCTCGGCTTCACGGCCGTGCCGGTTCGATTCCGGCCCTAGGTACCATATATGAAAGCCTCAGTAGTTTATTCTGCTGGGGCTTTTTTATGGGTGAAGCTTATCCCATTTACCACTCACACCCAGCTGTAAATTCTAGATCAGCCAAATCCCTAGAAAGAGTGTCTTACGTTAGGGTTCAAGTCTATGTAAAGGTCTACTATTTTTGCAGGGAACCTAAGCACTTTTTCTTTTCTATCATTACTGAGCCGCAAGATGAATAACAAAATTGAATTATTATCACCAGGTGGCGATGTTGATGCCATTAAAGCAGGGATTATTGCCGGTGCTAATGCCGTGTATTGTGGTTTAGTTAATTTCAATGCTCGTAATAGAGCATCTAATTTGTCTTTTGACGATTTACCAGGAATTTTACGCTTAGCTCATCAGTATGATTGTCAGGTTTTTTTGACCCTGAACGTCGTCATTTTAGAGCAAGAATTTGATAGTTTAATTAAGATCCTCAATAAACTGGTTAATACGAAGATCGATGGCATTATCGTGCAAGATTTAGGTGTTTTTAATTTAGTTAAAAAACACTTCCCTAGCTTAAGTATTCACGCTTCAACCCAGTTAACAACACATAACGAAGGGCAAATAAAGTTTCTTGCGAAAATTGGTGCAACACGAGTTAACTTGTCACGCGAACTGAATATTAATGAAATAAAATCATTAAGCTCTGTTGCTCATGAACATGGCCTATTAAGCGAAGTGTTTGTGCATGGAGCCTTGTGCGTTGCTTTTTCTGGTCAATGCTATTCTAGCTCAGTTAGCGTGGGTAACTCTGGAAACCGCGGCAGTTGCAGCCAAGCCTGTCGTGATAAATATGAAATCACAGAAGCAGGTAATATCTACCCGCTTAACCTAAAAGATAACTCTGCCTATTTTGATCTGCCAGCACTCGTTGACGCAGGGGTTGATTCCCTGAAAGTTGAAGGCCGAATCAAAAATGCACACTATGTCTATACCGTCATTGATACGTGGCGTAAACAGATCGACACCTTTGTAAAATCGGGACAATTACGCAATGATGATGAAAACTTACATCGTGTTTTTAACCGTAGTTTTACCAACTCTTTTTTAAAGGGAGATCTCACCAAGGATATGTTTATCGACAGTCCGCGTGATTACAGTCTTAAACATGCCGTAAAAGAAAGTAAGGCTGTTTCGTCAGAAGATATCAAACAAATTAAGGTTCACCATTATCAGCAAAAAAATAGTCTGGGTGACGAACTTGCTGAGAAGATTAAAGACATTAGCACTGCCAAACAGTGCATTTCTTTGTCTTTTACGGGCAAACTGAACGAGCCATTAACGTTAACTATCATCATCGGTGATAACGAAAAATCGTATACGCTAGAAACTCAATCCACGCTAAGCCCTGCCCAAGAATTACCCATTAATCAGTCTGTCTTAGAAAAAGCTTTCAAAAACTTTGCCTTCAATCATTTTGACATTAGCGGTGTTGATTACACAGGCTTAGAAGAAAATTTAATCCTTCCGTTTAAAGAAATAACCACGCTTAAAAACCAAGCAACGTTATTGCTCACTCAATCTGACAAAATCATTCCTCACGCCACTGTTCCCAAATTAGTTAAGCATAAAAAACACTCTGATAAGTTGGGTCTATCGATTTTAATAGCTGATATAGCCGATCTGTATTTATGTGATTTAACTAATGCAGATGTCTATTTCAAGTTGCCTGAAAGCCTCAAGAAAGGCTGCAATAAACATATCGATATTTTAGTGAATAATCCACGTTTAATTCCGTGGTTTCCAGCCGTTTTAATTGGCAAAGATTATGACGAATCTATACGGATCTTAGAGCATGTTCGCCCTAAACGTATTGTCAGCAATAACACCGGCATTGCATACAAAGCTTTTGAAATGGGCATTGAGTGGATTGCTGGTCCATTTTTAAACACCACAAACTCCTATGCATTATTAACTCTACAAGAAGAGTTAAATTGTGCCGGCGCTTTTATTTCAAACGAAATTAACCGTACGCAAATCAAAAAAATCGCACGACCTGACAACTTCAAATTGTTATACAGCATTTATCACCCGATTTTATTGATGACCAGCAGACAATGTTTTTTCCAACGTACTGTCGGTTGTGATAAACCCAGTATCGAAGATGGTTGTATGTTGAAGTGTAAAAAATCAACCACTATCACCAATACTAATGGCGTTTCTTATGCCGTTGATAAACAAAAAGGTGGCTACCCCAGCCTCTACAATAATGAGCAATTTCTAAATGTAGACATCGTGAATGATCTTGGTGATTTATTTGATGAGTTTTTTATTGATCTCACGGACATCGGATCTGGTTCTAAAGCAAAGCCAGACAAAGCACAATTAATTACTCAATTTGAATACATCCTAAACGGCGATGAGACTGCAGAGCAAAACCTTCACCATATGGTGGCGCTCTCAACTAGAAACCAATATAGAAAAGGACTGTAATAAAACGACTCCTGAAGAAGTAGGCTCTAGCTCAGTGAATAATAGAGTTGACTCCACTCTCACCTCTATAAATAAGATAGGCAAACACCACGCAACTTTACTTGAGGTGCTCTATTATGAATTGGAATTGGGGTAATATTCTAGCAATTGTTATAGGTTTAGCAATAATGGGGTTTTCTATCTTTCAGGGAATAGAAAAAGGCTTATTTTAAAATCTCTCGGCTTCACGTCCATGCCGGTTCAATTCCGACCCTAGCACCAAAATATCCCTTACTATTTGTAGACTTCACTGCTTATTCACTTTATCCATAACGAATTGGATTTTTCGCATGGTCACAAAAAGAGCACTCATATTTCTCTTACTTTATGCCTTTAGCACTATTGTTATTTCAGCTAATACTTTTGAAGACAATATTAGGGTTCATGGATTTGGTACGCTTGGCCTTATCAAGGCGGGAAATGATTCTCTTGGCTATCGTTATAATGTTGCTCAAGAAGCTCTTTTTGATGAGTATTCACTCAAACAAAACTCCAATATTGGTATTCAATTTGATTTTAAAGTATCTAAAAAAATCGATTTAAACCTACAGCTTCTGACCAGAGACCGAATCAACAATTCATTTAATAAATCTGTTCAAACCGCCTATATCAATTACAAATTTAATCCTTCTTTTGAGCTCCGCTTGGGGCGATCAGCCACCGATGTGTATATGATGTCTGAATACAGACAGGTTAGTTTTGCTCAAATCTGGGCTCATGCTCCTACAGAGTTTTATGGTCACCTAGCTGTTGATTTCAGTGATGGTATATTTGGACTTTGGAAAAAGTCACTTTTTGATGGTTTTTTACGCACTCGCCTGTGGTTTAGTCAAGGAAAGTACTCTTACATAACAACAGAAGAAATTGAGATCGATATGCAGCCCATGATGGGCGTAAGCCTAAGTTGGGAAAATAATGATTGGCAATTACGTCTCACTTACAACCAATCATACATGGACACTAACGATGGTATTTTTGATTCCCTTGAAGATGCTCTTGATATGGCTGTTGACTTAGGGTGGTCTCAAGCATCACAAGCCAGTAAGGATTTATCCGTTAATAACAGCTGGGTCCGTTACTACGCAACAGGAGTTGCATACAACCATAACAATTGGCTCGTTCAATCAGAGCTTGGGTTAATCACAACAGAAACACAACTAGTTGGCGATATTTTTACTGGTTACCTTAGCATCGGTAAACGCATCAATTCCTTCACACCTTTTGCTATGATTGGTTGGAGTAAAACGATAACTGGGCGACCTAACAGCCCTCCTGCTCCTGCTCCTTTTAGTGGCTTACAACAGTTAAGCCAGGATGCTTTCGATCTCAACTACTCCGACCAGAAATCTCTAAGCCTTGGCGTCCGTTGGGATATCAAACACAATATTGCTATCAAGGCTCAGTGGAGTAGAACATGGGTTGATAAATATGGAGGCTATCTTCTTGCTCAGCCACAACCACTCTCTAAGAATACCCAGTTAGACGCATATTTTCTAAATGTGGATTTTATATTCTAAATGAATCAATTACTATCCCTCACATTGCTCATTCTCTTATTACTCTGTCGAGCTGAGCCTCTCAGAGCAGACGTCGTACTCGTCGTCAACAAAAGTAGTGACATTGTGTTTCTTAGTAAAAAACATGTGATTGATATCTATATGGGCCGTGAATCTACTTTTCCTAACGGCGAAGACGTTGTTCCTTTAGATCAAAATGTAGAAAGCCCTCTTCGACATGAATTTTACAAACAGTTAGTGAACAAACAGGTCAGTGAAATCAATGCTTACTGGGCCCGCCTGCTATTTTCTGGCCGTGCGACTCCTCCTCGTTCCGTCGACAATAATAAGTCGATGCTAATAATGCTTCAAGAAAATAAATCATTTATTGGTTATATCGATCAGAATAATGCCTCCGATGAAGTAAAAATCATTCATTATGTCAATTAAACCCCATAATAAAATAGCTTATCGTGTTGTGGCAGTCTTGCTTTTTAGTGCACTTCTGGTTGCCTTGACCACTGCTGTTTTCTTTTACAACTATACCTATAAACAAGAAATGACGACCATTCAATCTAGTCTTGATCGACTGGTAAATGCCGTCTCTAAAACCGCTGCAATTGCCGCCTATCTTGATGATAAAGTGCTGGCACAGGAAGTCGTTAATGGAATTGCTGCCGATGACTTTGTTAAATCAGTTTCTTTACACTCACAAAATACATTAATTGCAAGCAATCAAACTCATGATGCTTTTCTCCTCTCGTCAGAGATTATGAAATATCCACTGACCTCCCCTTTCTTTGCTGATGAAGAAGTAGGTCAACTTATTATTCATGGCAACATCGAACTGATTCGCTCTCAAGCAAGAGATATTGCCTTTGAGCATGTCACTCTCATTAGTATTTATTCTTTTATATTTATTATAATTTTATTATTTTATTATTTTATTATTTTATTATTTTATTATTTTTAATTAATAGTTATCTCATTTCAGCAATTAAACAATTGGCCCAACAACTTCATTTCATCACTCCTGGAGATGGTCTCCGCTTAGCGTTACCTGCCAAACATAATCAGGGTGAAATCAGTGTCCTTGTAGACGATATTAATATGCTACTCAATTCTGCAGAAAAGCAGATCGATACAGAACGTACATTACGGTTAGATATTGAAAAATTAGAAAAACAGTTTCGTACCATTTTTGAACAGGGTAGTGGAGGAATTGCACTCATCGACTTTGATGGTTATTTAAAAGTACATAACCCTTCATTTATGCATATTCTTGGCAAAGAACGCCTCGATCGCTTAAGTGCTCCAAATAGTGAATCTATCTTTGACGTTTTATCACCAAATTCAGATAAACTCAGACAAGCCGCAAGTGATACTTTAAAACAGTTACCCCCTGTTTCCATTGATTTATCACTAGAAGATGATCTGCATCCTCATTGGATTCATTGTATGTTAGCTCGTATGACTGACGACATGGGCAAGCCAGTGCTTGAATTAACATTGCAAGATATTTCGGAACGTCGCTCTCGCGAGCAAGAATTTAAAACTCAAGCCCAACGGGATCCTCTTACCGGTTTATATAACCGTCGTGCAGGGACAGATAAAATTCAGCTCTTATTAAAGCGTGCACGTCAAAATAATTCAGAATTTGCTTTTCTTATGATTGATTTAGATGGATTCAAACCTATTAATGACACCTATGGTCACGAAGCCGGAGATAAAGTCTTACTTGTGCTGGCAGATCGCCTACAATCTAGTGTTCGTACTGATGATGTCGTTATCCGTTGGGGAGGTGACGAGTTTTTAGTCATGATTCAGAAAAATAATCAGAATTTAGAAGCTAGCCATGTAGAAAAAAAATTGCTCTTGGTAATTCAAGAACCTATTGAGATTTCTCCCTCAGTCGAAGTTCATACCGGAGCAAGTATTGGTATAGCCATTTTCCCTAATGATAGTCTTGATATGGACAGCCTAATCAGTTACGCCGATAAAGCCATGTACCATGTGAAGTTACATTCAAAAAATAATTTTATCCATTATTCCCAGTGCGAAGATACGACCAATTGATCCCTTCGTATAAGCACATTAACTCTGAACTTTCTTACCTCCATAGATAGTAGAATCCTGGAGACACGGAGTTAAGACCGACTTTAAATGTTAAACTACGTTGGCAGCAACTACTGACTGACCATCAATATTTCATAGCGAGCTTCACGGCCTTGCCAGTTCGATATTGAGCCATATATTTACTAATTTTGATCTATATCATTTAAGCTTAATCAATCCATTGATAGCATGTGTTTTAATACCAAGACTATCTTTAAAAATAAAGGGCTATTTAATGGCTGAAACTCAACGCTATGACATAGGGAGTGATCTTCATTACAAAAAACTTGTCTCATCTTTAGGTGAAAAAGAAAATATCTCAACACGTGATGACATTTATTCAGAAAGCGGTCAGAAATTAGTAGCCAAAGGCACAAAAATAAATAATAAAGTCGCCGCTACCCTCCTTAAACATAAACTACAGTTACCATTAGATGACTCGGTAGAAATTGAAAACCCTATTACCCCAGCTATTATTGTTAATGACATTAACAAGCTAGTTTCTAACAGCAAAACGTTAACAAAGCTCTTTAGTGGCATCAGTGATGCTGAAAGTATCGAAAACTTACTTAGCACTCACTCATTTCCCTCCACCATCGCATTCAAGCTATCTGTAGAAAAGTTTGAGAGAGCAGACCTTTATGAGCACTCCTTATTGGTTTTATGCCTCGCTTATTTTATTGGCTGCAAAGCAAAAATATCTGCTCAGAAACTGACTGATACTCTACTGGCCTCCTTACTCCATGACATAGGCCTACTTCATATTGATCCTTCTTATTTTGAGTCTGGGAAAAAGCTCAACAGTGAAGAGCGTAAGTTTTTGCATGTTCATGTCATCATCTCTAATTTGATAGTCTCAGCACACTCTCAATATCAGGGAACAATAAGCTTAGCGGTTTTAGACCACCATGAGCGGTTAGATGGCAGTGGCTACCCCAATGCTAAGGAAGGTGAAAACATCTGCATTCCAGGACAAATATTGGCAATTTCTGAGGTCGTAGCGAGCAAATTTGATCAGACTCATGAATGTATAAAATCGAATGAGCTTGAACTCTTATTGAATATGAATGCCAAGAAGTTAAATCCAGAGTTGTACTCTTATTTTTCCGTACTATTTCAGGGTGATGATTTTGACAGTAGTGAGAACTCATTATCAGAATCAGAAATCAAAATTAAATTACATGATTTAGCGAGCATATTAAAAACTTGGATCAGCCTGTCAAGCAAACAACCATCCTCATCAACAACAACACAATTTATAGGCCAATATATAGACACGCTTTACGAAAGCTTAATTCAAGCTGGGATGAATTTTGAGAGCTTAGATTTCCTCATTATGATGATAGAGCAAGATGATATGATGAAACATCACACCTATACCATTTTAAAAGAGTCCGCATGGCAATTAAGCAATCTTATTGAAGAAGTAAAAAGACGAAAGTTGTATCAAGCCAGCCTTAATGATGCTTCATTAAGAATTTGGTTTAAATCTATTGATGATTTTATCTAATCACCTATTTTAACTGCATAGCTATGTCAGTTCGGAGCTGACTGTCGATACCTGTTTTGACAATAGTAAATTATATGAAGCGGGACAAGTATTGCTTAGGTTTTCACAATGATGACTTGCAGTTTGCTCCTCAGTGAGACGAAGACCCCGTCCAAGGTTATTTAAAGATCCGTTTATTGAACCTCGGCCAGATCAATTAAAAAGCTAATGCTTATCGAAGTTAAGGCCTTATTCAAGTACTGCTCTTGAGGGGGAGTTTGGCGTAGAAAGAATGTATGCACTTAACAAGGTGACTATTCTTTTTTATGACCTGACACTATCCACATCTGAAGATAGTGTCAGGCATTAAAGCTCAAGGGAATAGAGTTATACCGCAGCGAGAGGGTTTGTCTGGCTAACTCAATTAGTCTGCTTTTTTGACTATTTGAGCTTGGATATAATTTTGAATACCCATTTTGTCAATCAAGCCTAACTGTGTTTCTAACCAGTCAATATGTTCTTCCTCTGACTCTAGAATATCTTTAAACAAATCACGGCTAACAAAATCGCCTATCTTTTCACAGTATTCTATGCCGGCACGAAGATCAGGGAGAGCATCATGTTCCAGTAGGAGATCACACTCAAGCATCTCTTGCGTATTTTCACCAATTCGTAACGCGCCTAAATCCTGTAGATTGGGTAGGCCTTCTAAAAACAAAATTCTATCGGTGAGTACATCTGCATGTTTCATTTCGTCTATCGACTCATGATATTCATACTCAGCAAGATTAGTCATGCCCCAGTCTTTATACATTTTAGCATGCAAAAAATATTGGTTAATGGCAATGAGCTCGTTGCCTAATGCTTTGTTTAATAGCTCGATAACTTTAGAATCACCTTTCATAACCTACTCCTTAAATTGTTGGTATGTTGATGATACTACACTTATCAATGATGTTGATCACTAAGATTATTGCACTAGTTTCTTGCCGTTTACCCGAGCTTTTCTCGGTCTTAACGCAACAGGGTGGGCTATTGGCTGGCTTGCTTCAGGCAAGGCTCTTCGGCCGCACTCTCATTAATAAGCCCGTTGACTTTGAACTGACATTTACCGCAAGATGAAGATGCACCTGTTGCTGCTCGAACCTCTTCAACTGACGAGGCACCGTCTTCGATGGACGCTTTGACGGTAGCTGAGTTTATATTTTTGCAAACACATATGATCATAGTTTTTTGAACCTCGGCCTATAGCCTAGACATTTAACGCAAATGATAATGATTAACATTTAGATTGTCAAATAAATACATCTTTCCTCTCAACTTTAAGCATTAATATATGGAGCTCCCTCCCCCTCTCCTCTTGCTGCCAATCAACCATCACTTTTTGATATGCATAATGTACAGTTACTACTGTACTAAGGTAGGATAGATTCTATGTTCTACTATTATTGATAGGCATTATTAGCTATGATTATGAACCCCTTCCATAGGTTTATATTAGCCAGCGTCTTTTTCATTGGATGTACAGCAACATATTTTGCTTATTCTTTTAGCGAGAATTTAGCAGTTAATGAAGCAACGCAAAAATTTCATGAAGTGTCACTTATCCGGATAAGTGAAATAAAAGAAAAACTGCAAGACACTCAGGATATTTTATTGGCATTAAAGGCTTTTTTTGACTCATCAGATGATGTTACAGAAGATGACTTTTCTAGCTTTTCAACCGTACTAACTAGACATCAGCCACAACTATCAACGCTTGCTTGGCTTGAGAAAATTCCAAGCACTAACTCTGATCTAGATAATGATTTTGGTTCTCAATATCATGTTCGCTATAGTCATTTAAACAATAACCATGATCTGAATTCTTTATTGATTAGAGATGAGCTCTTAGCTTCAACTTTCGTTGCTAATGATGAAACTAACTTGATATCAATGGCTATGTTAGAACCCACTATTGAAAATAGTTTTGTGAAGTTTTCATTACCTATCTTTTCGAAAGATAAATTTGGTGTAAGAGATGAAAACCCAATAGGTTTCCTTGTCATGATAGTTGATCTGTCTCATTTAATAACTGATGTAATAAAGATATTTCCTTTTGAAGAAATTGTTATTTCAATAAAAAATAATGGTCAGGTACTAGCCTTTGTTGATACCGCAGGGATTAGTTCATCCGCTACAAATAACACAGAATACTCAGGCAGTCCTCTAATGTATTCAGCAACGACACACGTTGCTGATGAACGTTTGGAAATTAGCTCATCATCAAAAATTGAACTCTTTTATCCCCAAGCATATCTTAGTCAATCAATTCTAATTCTAGGAATTATAATTACGCTATTACTCTCTTATATAGTGTATCTGTCGATAAGGCGCCATATACAGGTTACTAACCTCGCCGAAAAGAAAAGCTACGACCTCAAACATGCACATAAGCTGATATTAAAGCAAGCAAAGCATCTTAAATCTAAAGCAACAAATCATCGTCGATTCACAGAAGTCCAACATGCACTACTTAATAATGAACTGTGTTTATATTACCAGCCAAAAGTTAATATGCGGACAGGAAAAGTATTCGGTGTTGAAGCATTAATTCGATGGCTCCACCCTGAAAAAGGCGTGATCCCTCCTCTGGACTTTTTACCGCTACTTGATGGTACTCACTTAGAATGTCAAATCGGCGACTGGGTAATTAATCAAGCGTTGTTCCAATTAGATAGTTGGCAACAACAAGGTATTGAACTTGAGATCAGCGTCAACATCTCATCTCACCACCTTCAAGCAGATAACTTTCTTAGCCAACTAGACAAAGCCTTGGCCAAGTACCCCTCCGTAAACTCAAAATCATTACAGCTTGAAATACTTGAAAGTAGTGCATTAGGTGATCATAAAACGATCAGAAAAATCATCCTCGACTGTCAAAGTTCTCTTGGCGTTAATATGGCCCTAGATGATTTTGGTACAGGTTATTCATCTTTGACCCACCTAAGAAATTTACCCGTCAACACTATTAAGATCGATCAAACATTTATCCGAGATATGCTAGATGATCCAAGTGACTACGCCATTGTCGATGGCGTTATTGGACTAGCTGATTCATTTAATCGTGAGATCATTGCCGAAGGTGTTGAGACGACATTACACGGTTTAATGTTACTTATTAACGGCTGTGAACAGGCACAAGGCTACGGTATAGCTAAACCAATGCCAGCAAAGGATTTTGCTGAGTGGCTTACTCACTACATTCCTAATAAAGACTGGCTACACTGCGGTAATGAAGAGCGAACAAGCAAAGAAAGTAAAGTAAAGTTATTCAGACTAATTATCTGCCAATGGAAGAATAAATTTATTACCAACATTCAATCTCCTCCTGAAGATAAAAAGCACTGGCCTATTATGGAACGCAAACACAGTCATTGTAGTGACTGGCTTAAACGCACACAACAAACACAGCTTTTTGAACCACAATGGTTGGACAGTCTAGAAAAAATGCATGCAAACCTCCATGACTTAGCTGATGATTTATTGAGTAAATATAAACAAGGGGATAGTGAGCATGCAAATGATGACTTAGCTGAGTTCAACACCGTCTTTGATGACATTAATAAGCTTTTAGAGTTAGAGCATTCAGTTTCAGAAATGAAATAATCTAATGTCCACTTCGGATCGAAAGCAGTCAGATTACATCTAGATTAAACACTAGAAAGCTCAACTAAATACAATCTGTCCTCTCAACTTCAAGTATTAAATTCATTACTTTTTGTACTAGAATAGTGAAATAAAATAATTCTATTTTATTTCACTCAGAGTGGAGTAGATGACAAGCTTCAATATAAATCTACATGAAGCTGTTTATTCTCTATCAGGTGCTCTCTACTTAGTGGGAGTGACACACCTTCACCATGGTAAACGGTTTACCTACATGGCAGATGAATGTGCAAAACATCTTTTGGACTCGGTTAAAGTCCGGCGCTAGACACCTCAATACAGAGTAATTTTCTCTCACTAGAGCTTTAATATATGCTGGTGATACTTCCCTTTAGTGAGCAGAATTAACTTAAAAAATATTTCTAACTTTTAAGACTTCGTCACAGTATTATAAAAAATAATTAACCATTAAAATAATTTAATGGCATAATATTAGGCGACATAGAAACTTAGAAAACAGGAATTCAAGTGAAAAAAGTCATCAAAAGACTTAAGACTAATGAAGAAATTGAGAATGATGCTAACTATGCAGTCACTCGCAGAAGACAATCTAAAAGACGTTGTGAGAACCGCAGATCGAGCAGACCACTGATCAATCCTCTGGAAAAAATAAAGAAATTACGGAAACTGGATAATGATGACGATGCCTTTCCTCTTCGCTTAGGAGAGCGACGTCAGAATGAACGTCGACAGTCTAGAGTGGCACTTCTATCTACAGAAGATATAAAAGAACTTCGGAAAAAATAAATTTCTAACATTTTAGTTACGCATCACAGCATTAACCCTGCTTGAATTTTATTCTGCTTAACTTTTCATCTCTCAGCCGTATCAATTCGATTTCAGCCCTAGAGACCCGATATAAAATCCTTAGTGTTTTACTAGGTTTTTTTATAAAGAAAGGGTGTTATTTTCTCTTTTACAAGTCTATTTATAAGATGGTAATGCTGCACTAAGGCTGTGAAATTACAGGTTATTCAGCCCAAAAACATATGTCAGAAACAATGTCTGTTGTGTTATTATTTGGGCATACAGACCTAAAAACCAAAAGGATGGGCTAAAGGTTAAGCAATGAAAGTCTTAGTAATCGATGATGAATCTACCACTCTGATGGTGGCACAAAAGCTCTTAGAGAATGAAGGTTATGAGACCGTTGTCTGCAATAAAGGTCAAGAGCTCGGCACTCTACTCACAACAGAAAGCCCCGATCTTGTCGTCATCGATATTTTCATGCCTGATTCCGATGGCTTAGAAAATATACACATTGTGAAGAAACTTTCTCCCGACGCCCCCATCATCGCAATCTCTTCTAGCAATAGATTTTTGAAAGTAGCCAAAGTCTTTGGTGCAGATATCTCCGTTGCCAAACCTCTTTTACGTGACAATTTTATAATGGCCGTCAAACAGCTTCTGCCACTTAACAAGTAAGAACTCCCAACTCCCAACTCTTCATTTACCGTAGCTTCGCTTTAAGTTTCACCTCAAATTTCATCAATATAGTAGAGCTTTTATCGCTTTAGTTTCTGATCATTTTTGATGATGGTATAGATATTCCCTTATTATCCCCATTAACAGTAGTTCATAATTCTGATCCAATACAACGGCAACACTCTCTATTTAAATATAATAAAATCAACACCTTGAAGTAAACCCGCTCTTCCGCAGTACCCTTCTAATCTTCTAGCTTCTTGTCCACTCTGGATTCTAAATCAAGTGATAAAGAACGACAGACAAGCTGATTTCCTAGCACTGCTTTATTATTTCACCCACATTCACTAGTGAATTAATAGCAACTTATCCCTGTAGTAATTCGGGATAAGCCTTGCTTCATAACATCAAACTCAAATGAGATTCTTCACTGTTTTTTCAACTACTTGAAATAGCATTTATTCATAAAGGAAGAGATATGGCTTTAGTATCCTTACGGCAGTTATTAGATTACGCAGCTGAACATCAATTTGCTATTCCAGCATTTAATGTCAGCAATATGGAGCAAGTTCAAGCTATTATGCAGGCTGCTGATGCCGTTGACAGTCCTGTTATTTTACAAGGCTCGGCTGGGGCGCGTTCCTATGCTGGCGAACCTTTTCTACGTCATTTGATTCTAGCCGCAATTGAAGAATACCCTCATATCCCTGTGGTGATGCATCAAGACCATGGTTCTGAACCAGCAGTATGTGCCCGTTCGATCCAATCTGGTTTTAGCTCAGTGATGATGGATGGCTCACTGATGACGGACATGAAAACGCCTTCTTCTTTTGAATACAATATGAATGTGACCCGCACGGTTGCTGAAATGGCTCATGCTTGTGGAGTCTCTGTTGAAGGTGAATTAGGTTGTTTGGGCTCGCTTGAAACAGGCATGATGGGAGAGGAAGATGGTCATGGTAGTGATCAGCAGCTCGACATCAGTCAACTGCTTACCGATCCTGATGAAGCCGTTGAGTTTGTCAAACAGACTGAATGTGATGCCTTAGCGGTAGCCATTGGTACGAGTCATGGTGCCTATAAATTTACCAGCCCACCAACGGGTGATGTTTTAGCCATTAACCACCTAAAAGAACTATATAAACGTCTTCCTACTACCCACTTTGTGATGCATGGTTCTAGCTCCGTTCCACAAGAGTGGTTAAAAATCATTAATAGCTATGGTGGAGATATTAAACAAACCTACGGCGTACCCGTTGAAGAGATCAGTGAAGGCATTAAATATGGCGTCAGAAAAGTTAATATTGATACCGATCTGAGAATGGCATCAACTGGCTCTATTCGCCAGTACCTTGCCCAAGAAGAAAATGCTGCTGACTTTGATCCTCGTAAATTTTATAAAGTCGCGACTGCTGCCATGCAGGCCATTTGCCAAGCACGTTATGAAGCGTTTGGTAGTGCCGGTCATGCCAGTAAAATCAAAGCAATACCCCTAGAAAAAATGATCGCACGTTATGCCAATGGTGAATTAGCCCCACACCACATCTAACACTATCACTCTCTTGTCTTTATACACACTTCAATTTTAAAGACTATCAGAAGAAAATTTGAACTGGAGAAGTCCAAAATGACTACGCACACAAGTTTAACGCAATTTCTTATCAAGCAACAAGGTCAGCTGCCACATGCAACTGGAGAGTTTACCTTATTAATCAATGATATTGCGGCTGCCTGCAAACGTATAGCCCACACCGTCAACCGTAGTGCGATGACGGGTATGTTGGGCAGTGCTGACACTGAAAACGTTCAAGGTGAAACACAAAAAAAACTCGATATTATCACCAATGACATCATGGTTGATGCCTTAAACTGGACCGGACATCTAAGCGGCATGGTGTCTGAAGAAATCGATGATTTTATTACCATCCCATCCCAGTATCCTAAGGGAAAATACCTCGCCTTATTTGATCCTTTAGATGGTTCATCCAATATTGATATTAATTTAACCGTTGGCACTATATTTTCTATTCTTATGGCTAAAGATGGTGAAGATGCAGTAGTAGTAGATTTTCTACAAAAAGGCACAGAACAAGTCTGTGCAGGATTTGTGTTATACGGCCCTTCAACGATGATGATTTTAACGACAGGGCAAGGGGTTAATGGCTTTACCTTAGATCAAGATACCGGTGAATTTATACTCACACATCGTGATATGACAATTCCTGAAGAGTCCGCAGAGTTTTCTATTAATATGTCGAATCAACGCTTCTGGGAACCAGCCATTCAACGGTATATTGATGAATGTCTGCAAGGGGCTAGAGGGCCTAGAGGTAAAGATTTCAATATGCGCTGGGTGGCCTCAATGGTTGCCGAAGTTTATCGTATCTTAACGCGAGGAGGCATCTTTATGTATCCCCTCGATACACGCGATAGTACAAAGCCCGGTAAACTCCGCTTAATGTATGAAGCCAACCCAATGGCTTATATCGTCGAACAAGCTGGTGGAGTATGCTCAACAGGACAAGAGCGTATGCTCGATGTTGCTCCCGTTGATATTCACCAACGCGTCCCCGTCATTCTCGGCTCAAAAAGTGAAGTTGATAAAGTACTTTCTTATCACAGCTCATAGTCTTACCCACTAATCTGCACACTTATTCCCACACGATTAATCACTGTACAACTTAAGCTTGTACGGTATCTCAAGGTATCACTATTATGCGTAAGCCACTTGTTGCTGGAAACTGGAAAATGAACAACCCTAATGAAAGTCCCAAAGTGTTATTAGAAAATATTCTACATAACTCAGAGCGACTACGAAGAATGTTAAGTGATATAGACTCAGCCTCGGCGCTTGATATTGCCATTTTCCCCCCCTCTTTATATTTAAGAGAAGCACAAGAAGTGCTAACCGGCTCCTTTATTCATTGGGGCACACAAAATGTATCTGCCTATGATGAAGGCCCTTATACGGGTGAGATCTCGGCATCGATGATTAAAGGCTTTGGTTGCGAATATGTATTGATTGGGCATTCAGAACGCCGCTGCCTCTATGAAAAACTAGAACTCGATCAAAATGTCCTCAATCAGATCGTTGCCAAAAAATATGAAATGGCAACACAGCATCAGCTCACCCCTATTATCTGTATTGGTGAAACAGAAGAAGACTATGAAGCCAATAAAACAGAGGAAGTTATTGCCAATCTGTTAGATACCTTGATCGCACATAAAGGCGTGAAAGCATTATCTCAGACCGTACTGGCCTACGAACCTGTATGGGCAATTGGTACAGGCAAGTCAGCAAGCCCTGAATGGGCACAAGATGTACATTCCTTTATTCGTGAACGAATTGCGACACATGATAAAGCCACCGCTGAATCACTTAGAATCATCTATGGTGGTAGCGTTAAACCAAGCAATGCTGCTGCACTATTTTCAAAACCTGACGTAGATGGTGGCTTAATCGGTGGTGCTTCACTAAAAGTAGAAGACTTCATCCATATCTGTTTTGCAGCAGCATTAAAAGCAGCATAGTCTCTGCTCAACAACAGAACCCTCAATACCTAGCCACCAGCCCGTAGAGATAGAAGTGACGATCAAATGACCATCACTAAATAAGTCTCTGCTTCCGCCAGCGTCCTATATTTGTGCTCGTATTGGCCCAAATATAGGATGTTTTAATTATAGAAGAAGTAACTAGTCACTACTCACTTACCCTATTATATACCTCATCCTTGTTGTTCATGTCCGGCGAGATAAGCTCATAAATAAAACTGTATTTTCTATATCGCTGCTTTATCATTACCGCATTATAAAAAGGTGGCGATCGTTATGTTAGTTCAGAATAAATTTCTCGTTTTATATTCAATGCTGGGGCTGTTGTTTGCCGATATAAACGTAGCTGAAACGATTCAGCTAGAACGGTCACCTACAGTGACATTATCCTCACTCACCCAATACGTATATAAACATCACCCGTCATTACACACTGAACAGGCTCAACAACAACAAATTGATGCCAATACCGCTCTAGCGACTACCCCCTTTGCTAATGTCAGTAGTGTTAGTGTGAATCACCAAAATGATGTTATTGGAAGTCATGATGGCCTCCAAGAATGGGAAGCAAGTGTTGGCATGCCGCTATGGTTACCAGGACAAAAGCAACAACAGCTACTATTATCTGACAAACTGTCTGCTGAGTTACCAGCCTATAAACAACAAATAAGACTGCAAGCCTCCGCTACCATTAGAGAATTAATTTGGCATGCTGTCTTAGCTGAAACAGCTGATAAACAAGCCTTGCAAGCATGGAACACCGCTCAAAATTTAGAACAAGATGTCGACTCTAAAGTCGCTGCGGGAGAGCTTGCAGCAGCAGAATCGTTATTAGCCAGCAGCCATACACTTGAACTCTATTCCCAATATTTATTAACTCAGGCCGCATTAGCACATGCCTTAAAACAGTATCATCACAGGACAGGGGAGCAGGCATTACCCCAAGACTATGAAGAGGTATTATCCATTCAACAGGATAGGCTTCAACATCACTCTTCTGCCATTATTGATCCACAACACCCTGACTTAAAGGTACTTGACCAGCATATTGCCACCTTACACACTAAGCAAGATCTTGCTCGCTTTGAAGGTGCCGTTAACCCAGAGCTTTCATTAGGCATCCGCCGTGAACGTGGTAGTGATGATGAGAACTACAATAATAGTGTTGGCATCGGAATTAGCTTTGCCCTAGGTAATGATGTCTATCGCCGTCCCGCCATTGCCCTCGCTGCAAAAGAATTAGCCGATGCAGAAGTAACTCGCCAACAAGTAGAGCATGAATTAAATGCAGTACTTTTTTCTCAGTTACATGACTTAGCCAGCAAACAACAGCAACTTGATTTAGAAAACCAGCGTGTTGAGACCAGTCGGCAATATTTTTCACTGCAACAACGTGCATTTGAATTAGGTGAAATTGATTTAGTGAGCGTATTGCACAGTCAATCCATTGCTAATAAAGCCCAGAACCGTAAACTCCGCTTACAAATAGAAATGAAACAGCTCATTGCCCAGATTAATCAGGCTCGTGGTGTGGCCTTATAAATAAGGACTGGATTGAAAGCCCTGACAGAACAGCACTTTCACCTACTAGTCTAATAACCACTTTTTACTTGAACTCCATAACTCACTCGTTGCTGCACTGCTTGAAGCAAGAGCATGTTCAGCCGAAGCTTTAATCTCTAGCCATTTCTCAGCACTATATTCCAATGTCGAATCCAGAGCCTGAATAACGCTATCACTGGCTGACTCTTTAACTTCGCTTAATATTCTCTTTGACTCTTCTTGCCCCTCTTCAAGACATTGCTGAAAATTAAATTTATCTTGTCGTCCGTATAAGACATTGGAATCATGGTGCAATGACTCTAGATCTTCACAATAATCATGAATCTCAAAACCTGCCATGGTGACAGCAACAGCGACTGTTCCTATCGTCGCCGCAGCTAAAGAAGCAGATGCCACTCTGCGTGTTGATCGTTGAGCTAACTTCTGTGTTAACTTCTGCTTTTTTACCTGCTGTCTGGTCTTCATCTGCTCGACAATATGCTGTGATGACTTCAGATTATTTAACGCTTCAACAGATGTCGTCACCAAGCCAAATGCCCCTAAAATACTATGTAGAAATATGCTAGCTGCAAATGAAACTGCCGCCATCGTCGCGGTAATAGTCAGTACTATATTTCTCATGAAATCATCACCTGTATTTATATTTTCTCACACATTATTATTTCCCCTTGGAACTATAAGCAAAAATAGCAGACTTATATTAACAACGAGATTAATTAACTTGTTAGTTAATGCCAAACTTCAACAGTTTCTATTAAAAAGTATAACTTTTCTTCATCAGACTATTAAATAATTCACTTAGTTTGATAGAATGATGCCCCCATCGATTTTAATTGAGTAATTACCTTGAAAAAACTTTTTATCATTCTGACTATTTTTCTGTCGTCAGTTGCTCATTCAGGCGATCGACTTGAAGGGATCTCTGGCTCAATGGATAGCGATCTTGGTTCTTTTCTCGACTGGTTCTCTGATGATGAAAAGGATGAAAATGGTGAAGAAGAAACAGTACCTGATTCTGAAGGACAAGCCGGAGTAATTCCTGGCACAGCAGGACAAACAAGAACAACTCCTGGCACAGCAGGACAAACAAGAACAACTCCTGACACAGCAGAACAAACAGGAACAACTCCTGACACAGCAGAACAAACAGGAACAACTGCCGGCACAGCAGGGCAAACAGGAACAACTGCCGGCACAGATGAGCAAGTAGACATCTCCACCAACTCAGAAAAAGAGTGCCTCAAAACAAAAGTCTATTCTCTTGACGTAGAAAACCCTGAACAATATAAACGCCTCGAAGATTACCCTTTTACCTATGAGTGTGTCACTCGCCGTTAAATTTAATATAAAATGATGACAACTATAATGAAATCTACCCTATGGCTCTTCTTAGCCTTATTATCTCTCAGTTCAAGCTCACTCTTTGCTGTCGAGCATTTAAAATTATCAACCACTACCAGTACGGATAACTCAGGCTTATTAGCTGTTTTACATCCCGTATTTGAAGCCAAACACGGTGTTAAAGTAGATGTCATTGCTGTGGGAACAGGTAAAGCATTAAAGATCGGTGCTAATGGTGATGTTGATGTGGTCTTTGTTCATGCTCCAGCAGCCGAACTTGAATATGTAAACCAAGGGCACTTCATCGATCGTCTGGCGGTTATGCATAATGACTTTGTGATAGTCGGCCCCAGCAATGATCCTGCACAACTTAGCCAAGAAAACTCCGCTGCTCAGGCCCTGCAATTACTGGCACAAACAGAGTCCGATTTTATTTCAAGAGGCGATGATTCAGGTACACATAAAAAAGAAAAATCACTGTGGCTTAATGCCGATATAGAGCCATCAGGTAACTGGTATATTCAAGCTGGACAAGGCATGGGTGCAGTATTAAAAATTGCAGATGAAAAGCAAGCATACACATTAACTGATCGCGGTACTCAAATTGCCTACACAGACAAGATGAGTTTACAGATCGTATTTGAAGGTGATGAGGTGTTATACAACCCTTACCACGTCATGGCTGTTAATCCAAAGCAACACCCTCACGTGAACTATGATTTAGCAAGCAAATATATTGAATTTGTCACCAGCTCTGAAGGACAAGCTATTATTGCCAATTTCCGTAAAGCAACACAACAGTTATTTTATCCTGATGCGACTAAGCTTAATTGACCACCATAAATAATTTTTTGCACGAGGGGCTCCCCCTCCCACATCATCAGAACACACTGAAAGTTATAAATATTTTCACTAAAATTAAAACATTAAATTACTTAAAAAACCCAGCACTAATATCATAAAAATTATAAGCTATCCCGCCCACTCAAAACACTTGTTTTTTATCGGTGTTTATTCCTCATAAAATAGGCTAGTATCTTCTATTATGATCATTCTAATTGCAGATGACTCGAAGTCTAATCAAGCCCTACTTTCATCCTTAATTCAAAGTATGGGCTTTGAAGCCATTACCGCTGATAACGGCCAAGAAGCGGTTACAGCAGTAGAGAAGCATCGACCCGATATGGTATTGATGGATGTTGTGATGCCTATTGAAGATGGCTTTTCAGCAACAGATAGAATTAGAAAACTGCAGCTGGATTATTGGCTTCCCATCATTATTATCAGTTCCTTAGATCAACAAGAACATATTCTCAAAGGTCTGCAATTAGGTGCGGATGATTATTTAACAAAGCCCATTATTCCTGAGATTGTCCAAGCTAAAATAGAAGTCATGGCTCGTATAAAAAAGCTGCAACTAGATAATAGTGAGCTAATCTCTTTTAACCGTCGTCATATTAAAAAACTTCAGCATGAAAACCATACCCACCTACAATTACGTCGAGCCGTAGATGAAGCAGCGATTGTGGTCGAAACCAATGTAAAAGGTGAGATCACCTCCGTTAATGAGACTTTTTGCTCATTATCAGGGTATACAGAGCAAGAATTATTAGGCCAAAATCATCGGATATTACATTCCGGCGTTCATCCCCCTGAATTTTTTACCCAGTTATGGTCCACCATTGCACGGGGAGAAGTCTGGCAAGGTGATATCTGTAACCGTTCTAAAAATGGTGATTTATACTGGGTTCACACGACTATTGTTCCCTTCTTAGATGCACAAACAGGTAAGCCTATTAGCTATAAAGCTATTCGGTTTGATATCACGGAAAGAAAAAAACTGGAGTCAGCGTTAAAGTATGAAAAAAGCCGTGCCGAAATCACCTTAGAATCGCTCAGTGATGGGGTGATTAAAACAGATTCCTCTGGTTATGTCAGTTTTATGAATCAAGCTGCAGAAAGACTGACTGGCTGGTCATTAGATTCCGCTACCAATAAAAATATTACCACTGTTTTTAATCTTAACTTAGCACGGTATTCACAGCCGGTGAATACCGTTATAAAAACAAGGCAAGCCACTGCGACCAATACCGGAGTGACCTTGCTCGCCCGTGATGGTAGTACCCACTTAATCGAATACTCTGCTAGCCCTTTATTTGATGAAGATGAATTTGTTGGCTGTGTGCTTAGCTTCCAAGATACCTCAGAAAAACATCGCTTAAAAGAAGAAGTGGAATGGCAAGCTTGGCATGATTCTTTAACAAACTTACCCAATCGTACCTTGCTGAACGATCGCTTTAGTATTGCTATCTCCAACGCCAACCGTACCCACAATATGGTTGCCGTCTGTGTGCTTGACTTAGATGATTTCAAACCTATTAATGATAGCTATGGCCACGAATACGGTGATAAGGTGCTAATTGAAGTCGCTCGCAGACTTAGTTCATCAGTACGAGGGGATGATACTGCAGCACGATTAGGCGGGGACGAATTTGTATTATTACTGAATGACTTCCAAGACCGTGATGAAATAGATCTCTCCTTAACGCGTATCTCTAATACCTTATCCAAACCTTATCAAATTGGTGATCATTCTTTTTCTATATCATCCAGTATCGGCTTATCTGTTTACCCTGATGATAATGTTGATCCTGACACACTGCTTCGACATGCTGACTATGCCATGTATCAGGCCAAACAATCTGGCAAAAACCAATTTACATACTATGACCACCGCCACGCAGAAGCATCCAAAGAGAGAAGCTGTGAGTTCTCTCGCATCGTGCAGGCTATTGAACGCCAAGAGCTAGTCTTATTTTATCAACCAAAAGTCAATATGCGTACGGGCTTGATTATTGGTGCAGAAGCCTTAATACGTTGGCAACACCCTGAAAAAGGCTTACTTTCTCCGCTAGAATTTTTACCGTATATTGAAAACACACAGGCCATGATCGATGTGGGTTGCTGGGTTACCGAACAGGCATTACTGCAATTAGAGGAATGGAAAAAACAAGGTAAAGAGTGGACTGTCAGTATCAATATTGATGCCTATCATTTTATGCAAAAGGACTTTATTCCAGACTTAGTTAGTGCCTTAGATCGCCACCCTGATATACAACATAATAAGCTTGAAATAGAAATTCTTGAAACAGTCGCATTTGATGACCTTAGTCGGGTATCTGAATTAATAGTAGACTGTCAGGCCTTAGGAGTAAGTTTTGCTTTAGATGACTTCGGTACAGGCTACTCCTCTTTATCTTATTTAAAGAACTTACCTGCAGACTGTCTAAAAATCGACCAAAGTTTTGTCCGTGACATGCTAGAAGATCGGCAAGATATGGCGTTAATTGAAGGTATTATTTCACTGTCTAAAGTCTTCCAAAGACATGTCATTGCCGAAGGTGTCGAAACCATCGAACATGGTGTTGTGTTAATGAGGTTGGGCTGTGATTATGCCCAAGGTTATGGCATTGCTAGACCCATGCCTGCTGCTGACATGCTTGTTTGGGCTCAAAGCTATGCCCCCAATGAAGCATGGACTATTTGGGCCGGCACCGATTGGGAAATGAGTAACCTCCCCTTAGTCGTAGCTCAAAGTGATCATATTGCCTGGGTACAAGCGATTTTCAATGTCTTAAATGGTGGCCATCTCGCCTTAGACCATGCTGAGTTAAGTAATCACTACGAATGTCGCCTAGGACACTGGTATTACAGTCATGGCAAAACACATTATGGTCACTTATCAGGCTTTATTGATTTAGAAGATATTCATATCGACGTTCATCGTGTCGGCCATAAAATCATTTCACTTCATAATAGGGGCGAAAATGAAAAAGCACTTCTCCTATTTGATGAATTATTGGAATTAAAAAGCAAAGTCTTAGACAAGCTTAATATTTTACAAAAACAGGTCAACTTCACCAAAGAAAAATCAGCATAGCTAGCTATTATCAGCTGCCCTCACTACAATAGTGGCTCATCTATAATAGAGCGTCAGCCCCATGACAGAAGAATTCATAAAACTCCGAGCAAAGGATATCGAAGTCGGTAAACCTTTGAAAGGGTCTGTTTATGATAGTAACGGTACATTTTTAGTCAAACAAGGCTTTATTATTAAATCAGAGGATCAGCTTGATCGTCTGATTGCTCGAGGAGCCTTCGGTAAAAAAGCTGAACTCGCAGCTGACGAGGTTGATGAGCCCACCGTCACTCCTGAAAGAATCAAAGATGTCTCACCGTTTAAACTGCTTGAAAATGTCGGCAATGAATTAACTTTAGCTCTAACAAAAACAGACAATATTGCTGCTGAAATAATGGAACTGGTCAGTGATATTCAGCAAGCCTGTCAGCGAGATGCCCATGCAGCAATAGCCTCACTTTTTGTCTTAGAAGGCAGTAGTTACCCGATCAAACATTCTGTTGATGTCGCTGTTTTATGTGCGATATTAGCAAAAAGCAGAGCCCTCCCCCTTGCAGAACAAAACTCACTCATTGCTGCCTCATTAACGATGAATATTGCGATGATAGAATTACAGGAAGAGTTATATCGACAGGAGTCACCGCTAACAGCAGCACAAAAAGAAGCCATTCAGCAGCACCCTAAACAAAGCGTGCTCATCTTGCGTAATGCCGGTGTAAGCGATGCGTTATGGTTAAAAGCTGTATTGGCCCACCATGAAACGATTACCGGGACTGGCTACCCAAACGGCTTGACGGGTTCTCAATATCCCAAAGACATCCAATTAATATCACTGGCAGATCAATACTGTGCTCGCCTATCACCTAGAGCCTATCGCGACCCCTTACTTCACAAAGGGATCTTACGAGAGATTCTCCTTGATCAAGGCAAAACTGTAGAGCAAGATATAGCCGGCTTATTTATTAAAGAGTTGGGCTTCTACCCACCAGGCTTACTGGTTCAACTTGCCAATACAGAAATAGGTGTCGTCACTAAACGAGGTGACCGACCGGATTCCCCCATCGTCCATGCCTGCTCAAAACCTCAATTAGGAAACTATGGCGCGCCTAAAGAACGTAATACTGCTCTTGAGAGTTTCAAAATACGTAAAATACTAGCCAGTAATGATGCTTGTGTCACCTTTGAACGCCGACATGTGTGGCGTTTTAATGAAGATTAAGCCTGTGCTTGTTTAATGGGAGCTTGTGCGAGTAGACATGACATGATTAAAAAAACCAACATACCCATCAGAATGCTTTGAAAATGTACGCCACGATCCAATAAAACGCCTAATAACGCAGGTGTAATGCCGGTCGAAAAAACTAAAAATGCAGATTTAAGCGAACGAACTCGTCCTAAATGTTCTTTCCCCCATAACTTAACTAATAAACTATCTCCCACCGAAGAGGAGATACTCATCCCCATTCCAGCACCTAACATCAGTATCCACAAAGCACTATTACCCGTCATTAAAGAGGCCATTAATAATGCTAATGCATAAGGCAGAAGGTAAACCCGCGCTAAGACACTCACACCTAATTCATCAATTAGCCTGCCGCCAAACAAGGCAACAGGAAAGCGGAACAAGCCCATTGCCGTCAAGGCCAAGGCATAGGTTGTACTGCTAGCACCTAGATCAGCACTTAATTGAGCTTGATATAGAAAAATTCCAGTTAAGGTTATCGGTAACACTAATAACATCGGCATTAATAACCAAAACCGAGATTCGAACATGGGGTTTTGTGTGTCACGATACTGCTGCTCCCCCTTCTTCTTCTTTTCTTGTGGTGCTTCAGGCCAATCAACACAGAGAAAAAGAACAAGCCAAAGGAGCACTATAAATGCCCAAATACTCCACCACACTTGCTGCCAACTCAGCCATATCAGCAGTAATGCTGTCAGTGGTGGCAGAATAACCTCCCCTGTTGGCATGGCAAGACCAATGATGCCCAGAGCACGCCCCCGATTAAGTGAAAACTCCCTTGCAGCCAGGGTACTGCCTAAATGGGTCATTAGTCCCTGTCCACATAACCTGACTAAACCCAAGCCTATCACGCCAAGAAACCACCATGATGATTGGCTTAAAAAGGCCAGCCCAAGCAGTAAAGCACTTAATATAAATAAGGCGTAACGCCGAGGGTTAACCCAATCAATTTTGGGCCCAAAGTACATAATAAGAAACCCAGCGGTGATGGTAATAACCGCATAAATCTTGCCAAACTCACCCGCAGTCAAATGTAAGTGTTCACTTATTGGCTGCTGAAACAAACCAATAAAAAAACTCTGGCCTAAATTACCCGTAAATACTGCTAAAAATGCGACCGCCAACACACCACTATGATGGCGGATAAGGGTCAGGTAACTATGGGGTAGTGCTGAGTTCATCTTGTCGACTCTCTTGTCTTGTTTCACGCTATCAATAGCTCTCGCTAGTGACTCATGATTCCATTATAAATGTCATCACTTTGCTAATAACTTCTTTATCTCGCAAAATTCGACGATGTCCCAAGCCTGAGGTCACGACCAGTTCACTGTCAGGCCAGTCTTGGGCTGTCAATTTACTCCGTTCTACTGGAATCGCCTTATCATACTCGTCATGAATAAGAAGCCCTGCTGCTGGTGTCTTCTTGACCAAATGTGGCATGGAAAACTCATCCCAAACTGTGCTGCCAAACTGTCGCTCTAATAACTCTTTTTGCCGCGCAATGACACGAGGCTTCACCGCAAGTTTTTTAGCAAAAATAGTCACTAGCCGGTCTATATTAAAGGCAGAGGCAATACAGACTGCTTTGTCTATTTTGCTGCCCGCACTGATCGCATGCAGCAAACAGAGCCCTCCTAAAGAGTGGGATATTGCCGCTTTAATCGGGCCGTATTGCTGAGATAGTTGTTGGATTATGAGGCTCATTTCCAGCAAATTCGTACTCTTTGCTGAAGAGCGTCCATGAGCGGGGGCATCAAAGGCGATAACCCGACAGCCCTGCTTTAGCACAGCCTCTACAAAACTGCCTAACTGAGCACCCCGACCATTCCAGCCATGAACAAGTAATACCGTGGGTTGATTAGTGTCACCCCAGCTATAAATTTGTACTGTTTCTTTTTGAAAGCGAATCGTTTGCCACGCTGCTTTTGCCAATACTCTTTGTTCTCGCTTGGCTTCTGGGTATCGCTGGGTTTTAAACCAACGATAATTGACAAACCTAGCCGCCAATGTGGGTGACAGTAGCGTCAGCCACTGAATACAGTAGTGAGTAAAGGTGTGGGAAAAGAGGGCAACTGTTTTATTCTTCATCATCATGATTTAGTTTACACAGGAAAGATCAACAGACCTGATATTCATTTTAAAAAGTCACTTTTTCAGCTAACATTAGGACTTACTTTACTCCCTAAGCTACCGCGATACTAGGCCAACCAACCGATGAAACACATAACGATTGATTTACTCCGCCATGGTGATGCCGCTAATGGGAAAAAGCTCTTAGGTCATACTGACGAGTCTTTATCTACACTAGGCTGGCAGCAGATGCGTGCTATTTCAAAAGATAAAAAGTGTCCGTGGCAAAAAATAATTAGCTCTCCCTTACAACGCTGTAGGCTGTTTGCCGAAGAGCTTGCCAGTCAATCATCCCTACCCTTATCAATTGAAACTCACTTCCAAGAAATAGACTTTGGGCAGTGGGATGGTCAATTATTAGCCGATCTTTATGATAGCAGTGATTCTGGCAAGCTTATTCAATTCATGCAAGATCCGCTGTCAGTCTCTCCACCAGCAGGTGAGACTTATTCAGAGTTTAGACAGCGAGTAATAACGGCATGGGAAGCCTTATTAACATCACTGCATCAACAACAGATCGAATCTTGCGTATTAATCACCCATAGTGGTGTAATTAGAACGCTATTAAGTTCTATACTTGGCTTTCCTGAAACCAATCTATTCAGGATCGATATCCCTTATGCCTGCTTAACTCGCATCAAACACTATGAAGGCAGCCCACCAATATTACACTTTCATGGTGGGCAATTATAAAGCCCTTGTCAGCAAGAAACTGTCTGCCATCTCCACCGACTTATTCTATCGTACTAATTGACTCTAAGGCCTTACAGGACGAACAAAAAGGCGCGTAGCGTAGCATCTTGATGACTTGAATCAACTAATAATTAGATACTTGCCCGGCTTTGCTATCGAGTCGAAAGTTATATTGCCGCTAGATTCACAGGCAGTACTACTCGCAAAAGTCGAGTGCCTAGGCAATGTAAGTAGTTGACTCTTTTAGTCAGGAAAATTATCCTTGCCGCCTGCTTTAGGTGTTATCAGTGATTTTTTAGTCGCTGATAAGTAAACGGGAAGCTGGTGAGTCACTTAACTTCAATGAAGTGTGGCAAATCCAACACTGCCCCCGCAACGGTAATCGAGATAAATTAGAGCATACGCCACTGTGAATTTTATTCATGGGAAGGCGCTCTAAAAAGATATTCTCGTAAGTCCGGAGACCGGCCTATTGCTATGACAACAATATTGCGGAGGGCAATATCCAAGTGTTGACTTCCGCTCGCCTGAGCAGCTCTCTATACTTGTTTTTCCTCCGTATATTGTCCTTTCCCCTGAACTAGCGCGGGTTGGCGCATACGGAAAAATTTAATGAAAACAAGTAAATACCTAGCAACTGCTATCTTAGCTTCTATAGCAAGCACTGCTACTGCAGAATCAATCTCTTTCGAGCCAATACTGGTCTCAGCTACAAAAACTGAAACGACTGATGTCGAGGCAAGCTATGCCTCTGAAGTTTACACTGCCAGTGATATTGCATCATCTGGTGCACAAAACATCTATGCCTTTCTAAACCAGAATACATCGATTACGATCATGCCTTCTTTTGGTAACCAATATTCTCAAAAAATTGATATGCGGGGATATGGAATCAATGATGGTTATCAAAATATTGCCATCACAGTGAATGGTCGACGTCTCAATAATATTGATATGTCTACACCTTTATTAAGCTCACTATCACTTAATAATATCGAACGTATCGAAATTACTAAGGGTAGTGGCTCAGTCATCTACGGTGATAACGCCGCTGCCGGTTCTATCCAAATTTATACCAAAGATGACATTACTCACACTGTCGGAGTGTCATTTGGTAATGGTGGTCAGCAACTCGCTTCATTTTCTACAGGCCTCTCGCAAGAATACTTCAACGTCCAAGTCTCAGGAGAACACTCTGAGCTGGATGGCTTCAAAGATAACGACGTGAGTGGCTTTGGCAATGAATCCAGTAATGCGAATACGCATATTGAATTAAATGTTCTTCCTACTGATAATCTAAAACTCTCTATTGGTCGTGATCACGCAACTATCGATACTCGCTATACAGGTTCGATGACGATGGCTGAATATAAAGATGAAGCTGAACAAAATAGTGGTAATACCTATACACAGCAAAGGTATCATACCGACTCTGTATTCTTTAATATTGAAGCTGATATTACTGACCATTTACAGCTGATCTATAACCATTCAGATGAAGATAAAGTATCAAACTTCGTCACTTACTCAAGCGTGAGTGAGTATGACTATGCCAGCGATGAGCTACTGCTCAAATACAGCACAGATCAGTTCAAAATCATCACCGGTGTTCAACAATTTGACGGTGAACGTTCTTCTTCAACTAACGATACCACCAAAGAAAACACGGGGTACTTTATTCAAAGTGAATACTATTTTGATAATGTAACCTTATCTCTTGGTGGCCGAAAAGAATCTGTAGAATACGATTATTCATCAAGCAGCACGCACTTAAATGATGCTCATGATTTATACGCCTATGACATTGGCTTCAATATGCGTTTTAGCGATGAACTGACTATGTTCTCCAACTTTAACAAGGCATTCCAAGCACCCGATATTGATCGTTTTTTCAATTATGGCGGCACATTTAACAGTTTCATTGATCCTGCAGAGGTGAAAACTCTTAATGTCGGCTTTAACTATGTCACACAAAATGACAAGACACAGTTAACCTTCTTTAGAGCAGAGTTAGATAATGAAATTTTTTACAATGCACCCACCTATACCAATACCAATATAGACGAGTCGCATAAATATGGTGTCGAACTGCAAAACCGTCATCAATTTAACCAGCAATGGCTAAGCACGCTGAGCTATGCCTATACTCGTGCTGTTATTGATGAAGAAGATGAAGGTAATGGCAGCTATGACGGTCAAAACTTGCCGGGTGTATCTCGCCACAATATTACGGTCGCACTTCACTACTCACCAAGCGATAACTCAAAGTTTGTGTTGTCTCATAATTATCGAAGCAAAGCCTATTCTTTGAATGATTTTGCTAATAATCTGTCGCAAAAACAGCCTCACTATGAGTCTACAAACCTTGCTTACAACTTCACCTATGATAATTTAGTGTTATCAGTTAATGTGAATAATATCTTTGATGAGAGCAACGGCATACTCGTTAGAGATGATGCTATTTACCCGGTTAACTTCACTCGCAGCTGGACTGTCGGAGCGAAGTATAACTTCTAAGCCCTATGAAGAATACGCTTACCATTGATTTGGTAAGCGTATGACTTCTTCCTCGATTAAACACTATTTACCCCCTTTGTTACCCTCCCCCTAGAAGCCACAATATAGAGTTGTTTCAACCATGACAGCAGATAAACACCACTATAGCGAACAAGATCGTGCTGCCATTTATCGTGTTATTGGTGAGCGTCGTGATATGCGTCATTTTTTATCTGACCCTATTGATGCTGGTGTCTTTACACGTATTCTCATGGCAGGCCACCAAGCTCCTAGTGTAGGATTAATGCAGCCGTGGCGAATCATTCGTATTACCAGCCCAAACATCAAACAAGCCATTCAACAGTGTGTTGATAAAGAACGCCTCAAAACAGCTGAATGTCTTGCTGAACGCCAGCAAGAATTTATGCAGTTAAAAGTAGAAGGAATTAGCCAGTGTGGTGAGTTATTAGTCATGTGTTTAATGGAGCAACGAGAACAGCATATTTTTGGTCGTCGTACGATGCCTGAAATGGATCTTGCCTCTGTCTCTTGTGCCATTCAAAATATGTGGTTAGCAGCTCGGGCAGAAGGCATTGGCATGGGATGGGTGTCACTCTTTGAACCCCAAGACCTAGCCGATATACTCGCTATCCCCCAAGGTGCACAAGCCATGGCTATTCTCTGTTTAGGTCATGTAGAAGAATTTTATTCTGCCCCCATGCTCGAGCTAGAAAACTGGCGTAAAGCGTGTTCGATCAGCGATGTTGTCTTTGAAAATAGCTGGCAACAGAAATAAAGTTCATGCTGATAGCCACCTTAATCATTACCCTTGCACTTGCTATCGACTGGTTGCTAGGCGAACCTAAACGTTGCCACCCTCTGGTCGGATTTGGTCATCTTGTTCACAGGATTGAACATCTCCTTCACCAGCCAAATTTATCCAATGGACAACAATTACATCGTGGCATCCTCGCCGTCAGTATTGCATTGCTTCCCCTCACATTACTGGCTTATTTCATTAGTCATATTGACTGGGTGACTGACCTATTTAGTCTACTCATCCTGACTCTGTGTATCGGCAATAGAAGCTTATATGATCATGCTCAACCTATTGCAAAGGCCTTAAAAGATGGCAATATGGATCAAGCTCGGAAGCACACCAGTCGTATCGTCAGTCGTGATCCTGCCACACTCAATATTCCACGAGCGGCCATTGAATCTGTATTAGAAAATGGTGCTGACAGTGTCTTTTCTGCCTTGTTCTGGTTTCTAATTGGTGGAGCTCCAGCGGTGCTCTTCTATCGTCTAGCGAACACACTGGATGCTATGTGGGGTTATCGCAGCCCTCGCTATCTTTACTTTGGACGTTGTGCCGCTCGCTTAGATGATGTGTTGAACTTTATCCCTGCAAGACTCACCGCTCTCAGTTATGCACTTATGGGCAATACAAAAACAGCTTGGCATTCTTGGCAGCAACAAGCTCGTCATTGGGACAGCCCTAATGCCGGCCCTGTGATGGCAGCTGGTGCAGGCGCTCTGACCATCACCTTGGGTGGTCCAGCCCAATATGATGGCCAATGGCATCAACGTATCTACTTAGGCTCAGGTAAAGAACCTCAATATACAGACATAGAGCAAGCGCTCACTCTTTTGCATAGAGCTATAATACTTTGGCTGATTATTTTATTACTTCTCTCGGTACTGACTAATGCTTGAGCATGGTGGACAATTAATTAAAATGGCCGAACAATACTCGATTGGGAGTCATGACTGGCTCGATCTATCAACGGGTATTAATCCTCATGGCTGGCCTGTACCTGCCGAACTACCTGCTTCGCTGTGGTCACAGTTACCAGAAGATGATGATGGTCTGATACCAGCTGCCCACGCTTATTATCAGACTGACTCTTTATTGGCTGTTGCAGGCTCTCAAGCTGCCATTCAAGCTTTACCCCAGTGTCGCGCTCATAGCCGTGTCGGGGTTTTGTCCCTCGCTTATGCTGAACATCAGCATGCCTGGAAGCAGGCTGGGCACGACATCATTGTCCTTGATCCCAGCACCATTGATAAGCGGCTTCACACCGTTGATGTATTAATTATCATTAACCCTAACAACCCCACCGGACAACGATTTTCTCGTGAGCAACTACTTACATGGCATCAAAAGATTGCCCGACGAGGTGGCTGGCTAATTGTTGATGAAGCCTTTATTGATGCTACACCTCAACACAGTTTAAGTTCTGAGCCTGCTCAAATAGGATTAATTATCCTGAGATCACTGGGTAAGTTCTTTGGCCTTGCTGGTCTCAGGGTTGGTTTTGTCTTAGCCGACTCCGCACTGTTACGACAACTGGCTGAGTATTTAGGCCCATGGCCTATTGCCTCGCCATCACGTTATATTGCACACTTAGCATTAGCTGATAAGCAGTGGCAGGCCACAACTCGCCAAAGCTTGCAGCAAGATGCCCAGAAATTACACGCCATATTAGCAGCGGCAGGTTTCAAACAAAGTCATGGCTGTGCTTTATTTCAGTGGGTAGAAACAGAGCAAGCCGATAAAATACACCAACAACTGGCTAGCCAAGGTATTTATACCCGTTTATTTGAACAGCCTAAAAGTCTACGCTTTGGCTTGGCTAAAACACCACAAGACTGGCAGCGATTAAGTATTGCCTTACACGGATTATCACACTAATGACACGCACATTAATGATTCAAGGAACCAGCTCTGACGCTGGCAAGAGTACCGTTGTTACCGCATTGTGCCGTTGGTTAGCTAGACAACACTATTCTGTCGTTCCTTTCAAACCTCAGAACATGGCCTTAAATAGTGCCGTCACACGAGATGGAGGTGAAATAGGTCGTGCACAAGCAGTGCAAGCACAAGCCTGTAATCTTGAACCGCATACCGATATGAATCCTGTTTTATTAAAACCCAATAGTAATACCGGCGCTCAAGTGATTATTCAGGGTCACGCTCTGAGCAATATGGAAGCACAGGATTATCACCACTACAAAACCACAGCGCTCGCAGCGGTGCTGGACTCTCATCAACGACTCGAGCAAGGCTACCCGTTCATTATTGTCGAAGGGGCCGGCTCACCCGCTGAGATTAATCTGCGTGACGGTGACATTGCCAATATGGGTTTTGCTGAGGCGGTAGATTGCCCTGTTATCTTAGTGGCTGACATTGACAGGGGCGGTGTCTTTGCCCAACTCGTCGGTACCCTAGAGCTGTTATCCCCCTCCGAACAAAATCGGGTAAAAGGCTTTATTATTAATCGTTTTCGCGGTGATATTAATCTATTAACATCGGGCCTAGAATGGTTAGAAAAGAAAACAGCTAAACCTGTGTTAGGTGTTTTACCGTATTTACAAAACTTTCACCTTGAAGCAGAAGACGCCATTAATACTCAACAACTGAGTGAAAAAGCCACATTTAAAGTGATTGTTCCGGTATACCCTCGAATAAGTAATCACACCGATTTTGATCCCCTGCGTTTACACCCTCATATTGATCTACAGTTTATCCCTTTAGATCAGCCTATCCCTGATGCTGACTTAATCATCTTAGCTGGCTCTAAAAATGTCATTGATGACTTACAAGCATTAGTTGATAGTGGTTGGCAGCACGCTATTGCTAAACATTGCCGTTACGGAGGTAAAGTCATTGGCCTATGTGGTGGTTATCAAATGCTAGGGCAACAGGTTAGTGATCCCGATAATATCGAAGGCCCAATCTCACAGATTGATGGGCTCAAACTTCTCGACCTCACCACAACAATTGAAGCAGCGAAACAATTGCATAATGTCAGTGGTCAGTTATCTTTCGACAAGGCGACTGTGACTGGCTATGAAATCCATTCAGGGCTCACCACTGGTAATGGCTTAGGCAAGCCAGTCTGTCAGATTAATGGTCGAGATGAAGGTGCCATTAGTGATGATGACCAGATATTAGGCACGTATATTCATGGGATTTTTGAGCATAGTGAAGCCTGTACAGCGCTATTAAAATGGGCAGGATTCAAGGAGTTTGAAGCGATTGATTATCATGCCTTACGGGAAACAGATATTGAACGCCTAGCAGACCTCATTGAGCAACATATAGACACTGACACGCTCAGCACTCTATTACATCTTTCGGAGCCATGCTCATGAGTACAACACTTATTATGGGGGGGGTGAAATCAGGTAAAAGTGTGCTCGCTGAGACCCTAGCCAGCCAATCTGAATTAAGCGTTCACTATATTGCCACCGCTTCTGCCGATGATGATGAGATGCACGCTCGTATAGACTCCCACCGTCAGCGTCGACCTGCACATTGGCAAACAATCGAAAGCCCTCTGCACTTAGCAGCAGACATTCAACGCTATGCGATTAAAGATCATTGTGTCTTAGTGGATTGTTTAACATTATGGCTCAGCAATCTACTGATGACCGAAGATGATGAATTGCTTCAGCAAGAGTTGGATAATCTAGTGAACAGTATCAAAGAGGTCAAAGGCGAGCTAATAATGGTCAGCAATGAAACCAATATGGGCATTATTCCTCTAGGTGAATTAACGCGACGGTATTGTGATGAGGTTGGGATCCTGCATCAACGTCTTGCCCAGCAGTGTGATACTGTTGTGCTCACCGTTGCCGGCCTCCCCCATATTTTAAAAGGACAGCTTAATGACTGATTTCAAACAGTGGCTTGCGACCCCTGCTAAGGCTATTGATAATCAGGCCGCCACACAGGCATTTGAACATCAACAACAGCTGACCAAACCTGCAGGCTCATTAGGTCAACTAGAGAAAATTGCCATTCAGCTGGCAGGCTTACAAGCCAACAATCAACCCACTATCAAACAGGTTCATATCACTATTTTTGCAGCGGATCATGGCATTGTAAAAGAAGGGGTATCAGCCTTCCCCCAAGCCGTTACCGCCGAGATGATTCGAAACTTCTCTCAGGGTGGAGCAGCCATTAGCGTATTGGCTAAAGAGAATAATACACTGTTATCAGTCATCAATGTCGGGACGGTGACTGAACTGGAACAACTTGATGGTGTTGAAGACCAACGCATTGCTGCTGGCACCGCAAGCTTTGTTGAGCACGAAGCAATGACAGCCGAACAGTGCCAACAAGCGATGTTAGTCGGACGCCAACATATCGAACAGCTTATCAAGCAAGATTGCCAGCTCTTCATTGGTGGTGAAATGGGCATTGGTAATACGAGCTCGGCAACAGCCATTGCCTGTGCTCTATTGAATCGTAATGCCCAACACTTGGTGGGTGCAGGCACGGGGCTTGAACCTCAGGCTATTGCACACAAAGCACAGATCATTCAGCAAGCCTTAGATCACCATCATGATCAACTCAACTCCCCTCTAGCAATATTGCACACCCTCGGTGGCTTTGAAATAGCCGCATTAACAGGTGCCTATCTCCACTGTGCTCAACAAGGGCTACCTGTTCTGGTTGATGGCTTTATCAGCTCCGTCGCTGCTCTGCTCGCACAACGATTACATGCAAATTCTCGCCCCTGGTTTTTATTCAGTCACTGCTCAGCTGAGGTAGGCCACCAGCACATATTATCTGCACTTGAAGCCGATACGCTGCTTGATATTGGCATGAGACTAGGTGAAGCAAGTGGTGCAGCAGTCGCTTTACCTCTTCTTCGTTTAAGCTGTGCCTTACATAATAATATGGCGACATTTGCTCAAGCATCGGTATCTGAGCAATGAAGGAGAAAATACACCATCAGTGGCAATCATTTCTGATCGCTTTACAGTTTCTCACCACCATTCCTATTAGCCTGACCACACCTGTTTCAAATAGAAATATGGGGCAGTCATTGCTCTACTATCCCTTAGTAGGATTCATCATCGGCTTGCTATTATTAGTAAGTATTCACTTACTTGAAAACCAAACCCTGTTAGTTAGTTCTGTTTTGACACTTACTCTCTGGGTCGGTTTAAGTGGAGGCTTACATCTCGATGGTTTAGCTGATAGTGCCGATGCGTGGTTAGGTGGGCTGGGCAATAAAGACAGAACATTACAACTGATGAAGGATCCGACCAGTGGTCCTATTGCCATTGTCGTTTTACTATTAGTACTCTTAATAAAGTTTGTCATGCTCGCAGAGCTCATCCGTCAGCAACAGTGGCTGGCAATAGTCATGGTGCTGGTATTGACTCGAAGCGCTTTACCATTACTACTCTTAACCACACCCTATGTTCGCAAACAGGGATTAGGCAGTGTCTTAGTTGATAATATGCCCAAAGACACACTGCGGAAAGTGCTGGCGCTTATTAGCGTAATCGCCATCATCAGCCTGGGTCCTCTAACCGTGATCAGCTTTTTAGTCGTCTTTCTTCTCTTGCGCTACTGCATGCTGAAACGCTTAAATGGGACAACAGGCGATACGGCTGGTGCGCTCGTTGAACTGCTTGAAACTACGACATTAATCACACTCGTTATTCTTTAAATAAGGTATTTATACATGGCTGATCTAGACAAAAACCAACGGCATGAAAAACGGATGAAACGTCATAAGGAAGTGGTAGACGATAAAATTCAACAAGCGGATCAAGATAAAGGTTTAATGTTGGTCATTACCGGCAATGGTAAAGGTAAAAGCTCATCGGGCTTTGGCATGGTGGCGCGGGCATTGGGTCATGGCATGCGAGTGGGTGTCGTACAGTTCATCAAAGGTGCTTATAGTACTGGGGAAGAAACCTTCTTCCGCCGCTTTGCTGATGAGGTGGAATATCATGTCATGGGAGATGGTTTTACATGGGACACACAAAACCTCGAGCAAGATATTGCCTCAGCTCAAGAAGGCTGGCAGGTCTGCAAAAAACTGCTGAACGATCCTAATATCGATATCGTACTGTTTGACGAACTCAATATTGTGCTGAAAATGAACTACCTTTCCTGTGAAGAAGTCTTAGCTGATCTTGCTGCTAGACCCGATATGAAACATGTCATTATTACCGGCCGAGGCGCACCAGAAGCCATTATTGATGCTGCTGATACTGTGAGTCGTATTGACGATGTAAAACATGCATTTCGTGCTGGCATTAAAGCCCAAAAAGGCATTGAGCTATAAAGGTGTGATAAATAACACTCCGTCTACTCGTGTAGATACACTCTTGCAAGGTCATCAATCCGACTAACCGGGCTGCTAGGAAAGATTAATAAGACTACATTAACCACACACTATTTAATCTATCTTATAAATACCCTTCTACATCAAATAGATGTTGATAAAACAAGTACTAGACGGCATACTTTACTTTAAAGACCTTGGGGTAAATAAGGATTATGCGTGACAATTAATCGCTCTATAACATCTATTTTAATCTCCATCTTGACGCTTAGTATTGCCTCCACGATGTTTTATTCGTCTTATATTGGGCGTGATATTGCTGAACGTTATGCACCTCTTATCGATGCAGCCAAGGAAATCAAAGTAGCATCCACCACTGCTCATTTACGGCTTGAAAAAGTGATTAACGGTGACGTAAACGTCAATATTGAGCAAACTTGGGCTCATATTGATCAAGCAGAATGGTATGCCCAAGTCATGTTAGATGGAGGAGTAGATAGCTCTGGTTTCCATGAAGGTGTTCCTTTTCTGGCCATAAAGGATCCTGAACTACGCGAGCAAATCACCCACGCGATAAATAGCATCCATCTCTTTCGCGATAGCGCCCTCGAACGATGGGCCGCAAAAGAACACTCAGGTATTGGCTCAGCTATTGATCAACGCTTCGAGCTATTATTTTCAGAGCTTATTACTGCTGCTGACCATGTAGAGCTAAGTTTACATCGTGTTACTTCAGAAAAACTTCAACACTTTAGTTTCATTCAGAATCTATTGATATCCATCATCTTAGCCTTTGGGGTTTTAATCACTCTCTTGCTGCACGCTTATAATAAAAAACGTGAACATGATATCGAGGAACTGCATGACCGAGAAGAAAATTTAAGTATCACTCTCAACTCTATTGGTGATGCCGTTATCGTCACCAATGCGGCGGGCGCGGTTACTCATTTAAATCCGATTGCTGAAAGCTTAACCGGCTGGAAATTAGAGCATGCATTAGGCAAGCCATTAACACAGGTGTTTAATATTGTTCATGCTCACACCATGCAGCCTGCTGAGAATCCTGTTGAAAAAGTGCTTTCGAGCGGGGGAATTGTTGGCTTAGCTAATCACACCATGCTTATTTCTAAACAAGGGATAAACTATCAGATTGCCGATTCAGGCGCACCGATTCGGGCAAATAATGGTGATATTTCTGGCGTGGTGCTAGTTTTTAGAAATGTCACTGAAGAGTACGAATTAAATGAATCTTTAGAATCTGGGCAAATATTTATACAAGCGTTATTAGAGACACTGCCTGACCTCGTCTGGGTTAAAAATAAAGAAGGGGTTTATTTATCATGTAATGCCAAGTTTAGTCGACTATTTGGAGCGCCTGAACATGAGATTGTTGGCAAAACAGATTATGACTTTGTTGATAAAGAACTGGCTGATTTTTTCCGTGAAAATGACTTAATTGCGTTAAATGCCGGCAAAGCAACAATAAATGAAGAAACCGTCACCTTTGCAGATGATGGTCACTCTGAATTATTAGAAACAATCAAAACCCCGATGTTTGATGCTCATGGGCAGTTAATCGGTATTCTAGGTGTGGCCCGAGATATTACCCAACGCTACCATATGACCGCTGCTTTAGAGCAATTCAAAACTATCTTTGATGAGTCTCCTCTAGGTGTTGCGTTAATCGACTCTCACACCGGCCAAGTCTATAAGGTGAATGAAAAGTTTGCTGCCATTGCTGGCAGAACGATGGCGGAAATGATTGAGATTGATTGGATGAGCATCACCCATCCTGATGATATACAAGAAGACCTTGATCAGATGGCCTTATTAAATGCCGGTAAGATCTCTGGCTTCAATATGCAAAAACGCTATCAACAGCCCAATGGTCGCTATATCTGGATTGATATGACTATTGCCCCTATTACCGTAGAGGATAAAAGCCAGCCACGTCACTTATGTATGATCCAAGATATTAGTGCTCGTAAACAATTGGAAGATGAAGCACTATCAACGCTACAACACTTAAAACTTTATCGTGAACAAACACCTCTCGCTGCGATTGAATGGACGACCAACTTCCAAGTGTTAGATTGGAATGAGGCAGCAGAAAAAATGTTTGGCTATAGCCTTGATGAGGTCAAAGGCCGTAATTTTGTTGATATTATGCTACCTGAAAGTGCCATTGTTGATGTTGAAGAAATATGGCGAAACCTCATCTCTCAAACAGGCGGCACCATCAGCTTCAATGAGAACAAAACCAAAGATGGCAGTATTATTTTATGTGAGTGGCATAATACGCCGCTACTCGATGAGTCAGGCATTGTCATTGGTGCGGCATCACTGGTTATTGATGTCACGCTTGAGCATGCTGCTAAACAAGCATTAGAACAACAAGAACAAGAGCAACGTGAAATTCTTAATATGCTCAGTGATGGCGTTATCTCCATCAATGAAGATGGCACTATTCTGAGCTATAACCAAGCAGCTGAACGATTATTTGGTTTTAGTATCAATGAGGCTTTGGGACAAAATGTCTCTATTTTAATGCCCGAGCCAGATAAAGAGCAGCATGATAGTTATTTAAAAAGCTTTATTCTCTCTAATCGAGATCTGGCCTTATCTGATTCTCGTGAAGTCATGGGGCAACACAAGAATAATAGCACCTTCCCGCTACGCTTATCCCTGACAGAGCTCCCTCACTCGCCAGGAGAGAAACGCCGATTTATTGGTTCTTGCCAAGATCTAAGCCAAATAAAAGTACAACAATCTCAATTACAGCGTGCACAGAAAATGGATGCTTTGGGTAAAATTGTGGGCGGTATCGCTCATGATTACAATAATATGCTGGGAGTGATTCTAGGCTATACCGATCTCATGGAGATCAAATATAGTCATATTGATGGCTTACAAAAATACATTGATAATATTTCTCAAGCTGGAGAGCGAGGTCGAAACTTGACCAAACGCATGTTGAATTTCTCCAAACAAGAAAGTACTCACTCACAGTCTGTAACCCTTCACCACTTGCTTGATAAACAGAAGGAGTTACTTGAAAAGTCAGTAACGGCTCGTATCCAATTAAATTATCAACTCTGCGATACCGATTGGAAAATCTGGATTGATCCCAGTGAACTGGAAGACTGTTTACTCAATTTAACCCTCAATGCTCAACATGCCATGCCGTATGGTGGCACCTTAAGCTTTACCTCCAAAACAGCCCACTTATCTCATGTAGAAGCCTCTGCATTAGGCTTAGCAGCTAATGATTATCTTTCTCTGTCAATTACCGATACCGGCAGTGGTATCGAGCCGGATATTCTCAGTAAAATATTTGACCCCTTCTTTAGTACCAAAGGTAGTAATGGCACGGGATTGGGTCTCAGTCAGGTATACGGCTTTATGGAACGAGCAGGAGGGGTCGTTAGAGCCTATTCTCAACAGAATATAGGCACCGAGTTTACCCTCTACTTCCCCCGTTACCTCGGTAATGAAGAGCCTACGGATGATAGCAGTCAAATTTACTCTATTCGCCAAGGTGATGGAGAAACTATTTTAGTAGTTGATGATGAACCCGCTCTGCGGGAGCTAGCCCAAGAAATATTAAGCATGGCAGGCTACCATGTGTTGACAGCAAGTGATGGTGACAATGCCATTGAGATATTATCTGTCAATGCCGTTGATGTCGTATTGAGTGATGTCATCATGCCGAATATGGATGGCTACCAACTGGCTAAACTGATCCAAGACAATTACCCCACTATAAAAATCCAACTGGCTAGTGGCTTTAGTGATAATCGCCACCTATCCTCACTCGACACCCATTTACATAAGATGCTATTACACAAACCCTATAGTTCAGCTGAGCTATTAAACCGTATAGCCACCTTGCTGCATGGAGAGAATGATGACTGAACTATCCTCTACTGACTGGCATTGGACACCTGATTTAAGCGTGGGGGTATCGGCAATTGATGAGGATCACAAACAATTATTTCAGCTGTTTTATGAGGCTAACCTGATAAAAGAAGGCAGTAATGATACTGCTTTACTCTATGAATTGGCTCAAAAATTAGTACTGTATAGTGAGTCACACTTTAAACGTGAAGAAGCCCTGATGAAGGCCACGAGTGACTCTTCCTTCGATAGTCACCATGAAAAACACCGTACGATGACTAAAAACTTGCATCAGACCCTAAAGAATATAAACAGGAATAATGAATCGATTACAGACTTTATCACCTTTTTAAGTGAAGAGTTTATTAGCCATATTAAAGGCGAAGATCAACACATTAGTCGCTTTACAAAAGGTCACGAAGAGGAGATAGAGCAAGCATTAACCCTTGCTGGACCACTGACACTTCCTGATTCTGTTTCGATTTATGTTGTTGATGATGAACAACAACAAGTTGATCTGATGTTAGAAATGATTGATCTTGCCGGTCTCACTGCAAGCGGTTTCACCTCCGCATTAGAATTTATTCAACATAATATCTCTGATCACGATATTATTTTACTCGATCTCAATATGCCTGATATTGATGGCATTGAAGTCATGAGAACACTGCATGCGAAAGGGTGTGTTCCCAGCTATATTCTCATTAGTGGCTTTGATGAGCGAGTGTTACATTCAACTAAACAATTTGCCGATGCCAAGCATATCAGCGTCGTCGAGACACTGATGAAACCGATCAATACTCGTAATTTCATGGAGCTTATAAATGAACTCTATGCTAAGAAAAAAATACTTATTGATCAAAGAGTTGCCAGCCAACATCATCAGCAAAAAAGCAGCGATCGGCAAGCTACAGACTCTCTGTCTATTGATGACTTACACAATGCACTTCAACATCACCATTTTGTCTTGTTCTATCAGCCACAGATTGATATTCAATCCGGTGAACTGCACGGCTTGGAGGCGCTAATTCGCCTGCAACACCCTGAGTATGGCCTGATTTTCCCTGACCAATTCATCTCTTTAGCTGAGCAATACAGCATTATCTCTGCCATAACAGATGAGGTGATTGACCTCGCCACCGAGGGCTATAAATCCTTTTGTGCCGCCGGTATTCACACTAAAATTTCAATTAATATTTCTGCCCAAGACTTATTAGACTTATCGATGCCTGAACGTTTAGAAGAAAAACTTAAGCAGAATAATATTCCAGCCAACTCAATAATGATCGAACTCACAGAGTCTGCTGTTCTCAGTTCAGTATCAGACTCTTTAGATATCTTAAATCGCTTACGGATGAAGAACTTCGCCTTATCAATTGATGACTTTGGCACCGGTAATTCATCACTGGTTCAACTTTATCAAGCTCCTTTCACTGAGCTCAAAATTGACCAGCACTTTATTATGAAAATGATGAAAGATGATGAAGCCATGTCTATCGTTAAGATCTGTATCTTATTAGCAAAAGAGTTAAAAATGGAGACGGTTGCTGAAGGTGTGGAAACACAAGAAATCTTACATACCTTGAAAGAACTTGGCTGTGATATAGCCCAAGGTTACGTGCTTTCAAAACCGATCCCCTTAGAGGATTGTTGTGAATGGATCAATCAACACCGTTAGCACTATTGCTTATAATCAGCACATAAAAAACGCCCCGATAGAAACTCTATCAGGGCGTTTTTATATCATGAGAGATTTATAAATAATCAGGGTCTACTTATATCTCAAACTTACTCACTGACTGTCTTAAGTCATGAGATAAAGTAGTTAGCTTCTCACTTGCTTCAGCCGTATTCATCGCTCCTTGTGAAACTTGAGCAGAGACCTCTTGAATAGCAGCAATATTCTGATTACTTTCATCAGCCACACCTTGCTGACGATCTGCAAGTTGAGAAATACTTAAGCTCATCTCACTAATCTCTTCAACAGCTGCATGAATAGTTGATAGGCGCTCACTTGTCACCTTAGCCTTATCAATACTATCATTTGCTTGTTTTCGGCCGCCTTCCATCACCACAACCGATTTGCGTGAGTCTGTTTTAAAGATATCAATCATTTCACTGATTTCAGTTGTGGCCTGAGCTGTGCGGCCTGCCAAGGTTCTGACTTCATCCGCTACTACAGCAAAGCCTCGACCTTGCTCACCAGCACGAGCCGCTTCTATGGCAGCATTCAGTGCCAATAAATTAGTTTGCTCAGAGATCCCTCTGATCACTTCAACGATTGAGTTAATATTCTCACTCGCCTGTTCTAATTCACCAATAGTATTAGCAGCTCGATTAATCTCTTGATCCAGCACATTAAGTGAATCAACCGTCTCTTGCATTAACTCACTACTTTCAATTGTTTGCACCGTTACTTGTTTTGCTTTTCCTGTCGCTGACTCAGTATGACTCGCGACTTCATTCACCAGTGATGTTAGCTCTAACATAACGGTACTCACTTGCTGTGCACCTTGTTGTTGCTCGCTGACTTCACCACTTGTTTTCTCAGCAATATTTGATGTGTTTTCTGCTGTTTCTGCTAACTGTTGACTCACTTGTGAGATTTGTCTAACGGTCGATTGAAACATTGTCAGCATGGCGTTAAATGCTTTACTTACCCGACCGATTTCATCATCTGATTTGACCTCTAAGCGGCGTGTTAAATTAGCATCTGAACTAATTCCCTCAATCATATGACGTAAATAATCAATAGGGCCTATCACCACATGTTTAATCACTAAGGCCATCAGGAATAAACCGAGTACAAAAATAACACTGTTAATCGCAATACTACTCCACATGGCTTCATCAATATTGCTATCCATCTGTTCTAGCGAGTAATCCAGTCTAACCGCACCTAACACTGTGTTTTCTGGAACAATATGACATTGTAGACAATCTGTTCCTCGCGTATTTTTAGTGGCTCGGATAGGTTCGATAACACTTAAAATCCGCCCATTTTCACCCTCTTCAACCCACAGTTGCTTCTCACCAGCAATACCACGCTGGTCATGTTCATCAACAGGTAAATCTCGATCCATTCCAGGGCCAAAAATACTGGATATTTCCTTGGTACGCATCATCCGTAATGATGTAATCGCAGGATCAAGTAACATCTTGTCACGAATAATATTGCGGTTTGCAATCGTACCCGTCAACATCATGGTATTGAGATTATCAAGATAACTGTATGCAGCACTTTTAGCCTGCGCATCAGCGATTTCAATCATCTGCTCTTTCTGTTGGCTTGTGGTAAATATAGTTGATACCGACAAGGCAAACAAATAAACCAAGGCCATTGTTAATAAAACTCTAAATTTTATCGATGTATCTTTTAAACTTTCGAACACTTTTCTTCTCCAGTATTATTGACCAGATAAGGAGTTGTAATAACTGGCCAGATTATCAATATCAGTTGCTGAAAGTGAGCCCACCATACTTTTCATTAGAGGGTTATCAATACTTCCATCCTGATATGCGTGTATCTTATCTGCTAGGTAAGCAATATCCTTACCAGCTACGTTTGGTGCTGTTGGATTAGAACTAATACCATCCACTCCATGGCAGCTCATACACTTAACTGACAGTTCCTTGCCGGCAGCAATATCGCCAGCTGTAGCAAAATTACTTAGAATTAATAATGTACTCGCTACTGTAATAATCAATGTTTTATTCATTGTTTTTCCTATTTTATGATCGGTTAAGTTTTGCCGTTTTACTAAAATATAGCCATTTTTTGCCCATTCACTTACTAGGGCTACTATTTTTTAATCCAAAAATTTCAATATATTAGCTATTAAGCCATATATTAAGTGCGGTTAATTATAGCCTTATTTCCCTGCTTATTTCGAGGGAATATTTGAATGCGGCTAAACCCACCTATTTCCTGCTCAAATAACCTGTTCTTGACACTGATTTTTTTATCACTCCGGCTTTATTATCTGTAAACTAACGGGCCCATATATTAAAGAATAAATGAGTCCATCCTTTTGACTCGATATCATCTATGAACGCTAAGAAACATCATTCCGACGGCCTACTCCTCGCCATTGCAGCGTACAGTACTTGGGGCTTCTTTCCCTTATACTTCAGCTACCTCAGTATCGTTTCACCTATCGAAGTGCTTGCTCAACGTATTATTTGGTCTTTAGTGACGACTCTGATCATCGCTATCATTCTTAAGCGCTGGACAACACTAATAAAAGCCTTGCACAATAAAACTCTTTTAGGCTGGCTGGCTTTATCGGCCTTATTAATTAGTCTCAATTGGTTAGTGTATATCTGGGCAGTAGGACAAAACCGTGTCTTAGAAGCGAGCTTGGGCTACTTTATTTCTCCCGTTCTCAGCTTGATTTTAGCCAAACTATTTTTTGCTGAAGAATTACATCCACTACAAGCTTGGGCGGGCATTATTGCCACACTTGCCATCGTGTGGGAATTGTTCAGCTTAGGTCAATTACCTTGGATCAGTCTTGTCTTAGCGCTTGCTTTTGCTCTTTATGGTGTCATTAGGAAACACAGCCCCATTGATGGCATCAGCGGCATGACCATTGAAACAATTGTCTTGCTTCCCTTTGCCTTAGTCTGGATCGGCTGGCAATCATTAAATCCTTTATCCTCTCTTATTTTCAGCCATGACTACAATCTAACACTGCTATTAATCGGGGCCGGTGTATTATCTGCATTTCCATTGATTTTATTTGCCATGGCCACTCGTCGAATAGACTTGTCTATTGTGGGTTTTATTATGTATATCAACCCGACCATGCAGTTTCTCATTGCAGTCTTTATTCTTGATGAGAGTGTCTCCTCTCAAAAAATGGTTACTTTCACCTTAGTATGGTCTGCCTTAATCATTTTCATGATCGGCTTAGTTCGTTCTTCAGCCAAATCAGTCCCATCTTACAATGACTAACAACTGTGAACTTATGACCACATTACAGCAGTAGCAAACACGGCAAACAGAGTGCTAGATTACTTAGATTGAATCATATAACTAATCAATACTATTTATAAGAATTTAACTAAACACACAATAATATAGTGGTATACTTCATTTCACGATGAAGAAAATTAACTTCCTGTTTATCATTACTGTCATTTTACTCAGCCTAAACGCCTGTGATTCTCAACCTGAGTCTGTACAAAATGAATCTCCCTCCCCTGCACTTGAAAGCATCAATATTGGCCGGCTAATCTGTGGTGGACACCTGCCTTTAGCCATTGTCGAAAAGAAATTCCAAGACCAACTGAGTAGCTTCAAATTACATACCGTGCAAAACCATGATTGGAATGATGTCGCTAATGATATGAAGTCAGGGAAATTAGCCGGCACCTTTATTCTATCCCCCCTTGCCATGAACCTTATTCATGATGGTTTCCCAGGAAAAATTGTCTTAATGGCAAATAGTAATGGTAATGGCTTTGTATTATCGAATAAATTTAACGCCATAGAGGAATTACGCAATCACAAAAGTATCATTGCTGTTCCCCACAAATTCTCTCAGCATCATGTTTTATTACACACGCTATTAACACACCACGCTATTCCTTCACAAAACATCACGGTTCTCGGCATGCCTCCACGAGATATGATCAATTCATTACGTAATGGTGAAATTGATGGCTTTATTGTTGGCGAACCTGAAGGAAACCGAGCTATTAGTCTTGATGTAGGCTGGATGGCTGCTATTTCGCCTACTATCTGGCCAGATCATATGGATCATGTTTTTATTGCCTCTAATGACTTTATTGAGCAACAACCAGAGAAACTGCAACAGCTTATTAACCAATTGGTTCGTGCAGGCGAGTTTATTGAAACAAATCCTCACCAAGCAGCCATGATGGGCGAAGATTATACGGGTGCTCCCGCACAGGTTTTTGAGCAAGTGCTTACTTCTACTGATAACTGGATAAGCTATAGCGATATGGTTGCAAGTGAAGATGATATTCGCTCAATGGCTGAGAAATTAGTGGCGATGTCATTGTGGCCTGAAGTCCCTGACAATCTACAAGACCATTATTTTGATATGCGTTTTGCCATTCAAGCTGAAAACAGTATGAGAGCCCGGTAGAGCACCAATGAAGCTAAGACTCTCTCTCAAGCAATCATGGACAGTGATTATTCTAATTGCCGTTATTGTCCCGGCAAGTTCCATTAGTTTATGGTTTGGTTCCCAGCTTTATCACAGTCAATTAAATAGTGCATTGCTGATTGAGAAACAAGAGAATGATGCATTAAAGAGCCAGATTTATTCTGAGTTTGACCGTCTAAAAACGACACTTATCAATAAATCCGATCCTTTATCTGTATTAATTAATGACTATACCGATCCACAAAATCTACAGTCAATTTCTCACTATTTAGGGCTTATTCTGCAACGAGATTCTGCTTTTAGAGAAGTCATCTTATTCTCAGAAGATTTGTCTATTATTGCTGCACTTGATCCCTATATTGGCCTAACATCTGATCTCAATATTTCAATTGAGCAACAACAAAGCCTTAAAGAGCATTGGGGTATAGACACCAATAATGCCCCACCTGAATTAGTCGTGCCATTTTTAGATCGCACTTATATTAGTAGCCCAAAGAAGCATGATGATTTTATGGCGGCCAACCTTGCCGTTCCTATTGGTTCTCCCGTTAAAGCCGTGTTAATCGTCACCATTGATATCAATAGATTATGGCTGAGTGACAATATCAAGCTCGACACTCATGCGGCACAAAAATACTTATTAGATAGTAGGGGCGCACTGTTATCTGCAAGCAATAATGAGCAATATAAACAGGGGGATTTGATGACGCATATGGATATCGCCCGTTCCGCTTTAATGCATCAGCCCTTTCCTCTCGATCATTCCTATCTTGGCATCAATAATCAACCTGTTTTTGGCACCCTGACAACCATTCCGGTATTAAATTGGACATTGATTTCAGAGGTGAATAAAAGAAATATTACGCCGGCAATTAAATCTGTCTTAAAGAAAAGTGCTATCGCCATCACACTATGTTTAATCCTATTCATATGGGCAGCGCTAGTCCTAGCTAGAAAAACGATCAAACCCATCCAAGCTCTGGAACATGCCACTCAAGAAATATCCCATGGTAATTATCATATTCATCTAGCACTGTCTGGAATTCGTGAATTTGATACCTTGGCAGTCAATTTCAATATCATGGCTCGTGCTCGCAAAGAAGCAGAAGAAAGACTACAGCTCTCTGATCGCGTATTTAAAGAGTCGCATGATGGTATTACCATCACCGATGCTCATGCCAATATCATTGATATCAATCCTACCTTCACTGACATAACCGGCTATAGTCGCGAAGACGTGATTGGCCGCAACCCAAGTATGTTGAACTCTGGTAAACAAAGCCCAGAATTTTATGCTGAAATGTGGCAGACAATTAACGGTCATGGCCACTGGACTGGTGAAGTATGGAACCGTAAAAAAAGTGGTGAACTCTATGCTGAGCTGCTGACCATTTCCACCTTAAAAGATGATAATGGTACGATCTTGCATTATGTCGGCATTTTCTCCGATATCACCCATAATAAACATCAACAACAAGAACTTGAGTTGATGGCTCATTATGATGTGCTGACAAAACTGCCTAACCGAACCTTATTTGCCGATCGTTTTTCTCAAGCGATTGCTCATAGTAACCGTACCCAAACTCAGCTTGGCATCTGCTTTCTTGACCTCGATAAGTTCAAGCCGATTAATGATAATTATGGCCATGAAGTAGGTGACCAGTTATTGATTGAGGTTGCTCGTCGCCTGAAAGAGAGTATTCGCGAAGAAGATAGTTTATCTCGTCAGGGTGGTGATGAGTTTACTATTTTATTAGGTGATATTGAGTCTTATTCTGAGTGTGAAAAAACATTAGAACGCATCCACCGTGCCTTAGCTAAACCTTATCTTATTAATGAGGTCTATCACGAAATTACCGCATCATCAGGGATCACCTTATATCCCAGTGATTCAGGTGATGTTGACACCTTACTTCGTCATGCCGATCAAGCTATGTATCTGGCTAAACAATCTGGTCGCAATAAATATTACCGCTTTAATACTCAGCAAGATCAAGACGCCAATTATAAACATCACCGCTTAAATGAAATTCAGCAAGCCTTACAAAATAATGAGCTCGCGTTATATTATCAACCCAAAGTGAATATGATCACCGGCAAAGTCTTTGGAGCTGAAGCATTAATTCGTTGGCTGCATCCTGAAAAAGGCCTCATTCCCCCCTTAGAATTTTTGCCTTTAATTGAAAATACAGATTTAGATATTGAAGTTGGCAACTGGGTGATTAACCAGGCTCTAAAACAATTAGATCTGTGGAATAGCCAAGGGATCAACCTTGAGGTCAGCATCAATATTTCGTCTCTGCACCTACTCTCTGCTCAATTTATTAATCATCTGGAGCAGAATCTAGATTTATATCCCTCTGTAGAGTCTAAGTGGTTGCAACTAGAGATCTTAGAAAGCAGTGCACTGGGCGATCTCAATGCTATCAGTACGATTATCAAAACCTGTCAAAACGGTTTAGGTCTGAATGTAGCACTTGATGATTTTGGCACTGGCTATTCATCATTAACTCATCTTAGAAACCTACCGGTTAACACCATCAAGATTGATCAAAGTTTTGTTCGAGATATGTTGGATGACCCGAGTGACTACGCCATTATTGACGGCGTTATCGGGCTCTCTGATTCATTTAATCGCCATGTTATTGCCGAGGGTGTTGAAACAACAGCACATGGAATTATGCTATTAATTATGGGCTGTCACTCTGCCCAAGGTTATGGCATCGCCAAACCCATGCCTGCTGAAGAATTTCCTGATTGGTTAAGATCCTATCAACCCAATGCAGAATGGCGCTCGTGTGGACAAAATCACAACTCAGTGAAAGAAAATAACGCGACCTTATTTAAACTCATCTCTCAGCAATGGGAGAAGCGATTTATCGAGAGCATTAACTCTCCTCCCGACAAAAATAAAGCATTTCCTCTTTTAGACAATAAACAATGTCACTGTGGCAGTTGGATAAAACGAGCTAAACACGATCAATTATTTGAAGCTCACTGGCTGCATAATCTTGATGACAAGCACCGTGCACTTCATCAATACGCTAGTGACTTGCACACATCCTATCAAGATGGCAATATTGACTCCGCACGAGAAGGCTTAGATAATCTAGAAAAACTGTTTGAAGAAATGCTCACTTGGGGCTCAATGAATGATTGGGATATCTTAATTTAACCGTTTCATTTTATATACCACCCTACACTCCCAACATGTCATTTTCCATGCAATTGCCACTATTTATATGTAAACTAGCGTCCCTATGAAAACACCAAAACGAATCCAACCTTTAATCGATGACGGCTTAATTGACGAAGTGCTTAGCCGCCTGATGAGTGGCAAAGAAGCCGATGTTTATGTTGTAAGATCAGGCGATGACATTCGTTGCGCTAAAGTGTATAAGGAAGCTGCCAAGCGGAGTTTTAAGAAAGCAGTTACTTACCAAGAAGGACGAAAAGTACGCAATAGTCGCCGAGCAAGGGCGATGGAAAAAGGATCTAAGTTTGGCCGCCAGCAGCAAGAAGAAACATGGCAAACCGCTGAAGTGGATGCACTCTATCGTTTAGCCGATGCAGGCGTTCGAGTTCCTCAAGCTTATGATTGTCTTAATGGTGTGCTGTTAATGGAACTCATTACAGATGAACACGGTGAGGTGGCCCCCCGTTTAAATGACACGACCTTTTCTGCTCAACAAGCCAGAGAAGACCATGCCATGGTGATGTATTATGTGATGAGAATGTTATGTGCAGGTATTGTACATGGCGATCTTTCTGAGTTTAATGTGCTCGTCGATGAAGATGGGCCCGTGATTATTGATTTACCACAGGCTGTCGATGCTGCCGGTAATAATAATGCCAAAGCGATGCTTGAGCGTGATGTGAATAATATCACTCGCTATTATGCTCAATATGCCCCTGAACTGCTTAAAACTAGATATGGGCAAGAAATCTGGGCACTGTTCGAAAATGGCCTATTAGAAAGCAATACCGTCTTAACAGGACAATTCAAGGACAACTCTCACACTGCTGATGTGGATGGTCTAATGGTGGAAATAAACTCTATCTTGGCTGATGAAGAAAGCAAACAACAACGTATACGTGAAGCAAACGAACCCGATTGAATGACGGCATAAGTGTTTGTAATTTTCGCCTTCAAATAGCTTATCTCCCCCCTTTTAAATAATCAATATAAGCAGTTATTGCTTTATTGGATAGTAGTTGATAATGTTTAGGTCTATGAGCAATTCACGCCGTCAATTTATTCGACACCCTACCGATATTCCTATCGAATTCAGTATGGGCGAACAAGTTGAAAAAAGGTATTCCAAAGATATCGGTAATGGTGGTCTAAGTTTCATGTGCCAACACCATATTGATACCGGCGAGCAAATCCATATCATCATTCCAGTTTGTGAACCCAAGTTCAAAGCCCAAGGTATTGTCTGTTGGTGTAAAAACGATGGCAACCATTTCATTATTGGCGTGTCATTCCAACAAGAGTCAGAAATCTTTGCCCTGCGAATGGTAGAACAAATATGCCATATTGAAGACTATCGAAGTAAAGTCAAAGCAGAGCAAGGCATCGAACTCAGTAGCGAACAAGCGGCTCTGAAATGGATCAGTCTGCATGCTGCCGGTTTCCCCCAATTATCTAGTTAAAATTAATCAGCATTTGTCATTAGAGATATGTTGAAACGTGTTGTGTAGTAACGATTTAAGAGTACATAATTTTTGTAAAATTAAGGAAAATAACAATGAAAACATCTGATTTATTTGTGAAAGCATTAGAGAATGAAGGCGTCGAATATATATTCGGCATCCCCGGGGAAGAAAACCTTGATTTTCTAGATTCGCTTCAACACTCATCAATCAAACTCGTTCTCACTCGCCATGAACAAGGCGCTGGCTTTATGGCTGCGACCTATGGCCGACTAACAGGTAAACCCGGTGTTTGTTTATCAACATTAGGTCCTGGAGCCACTAACTTTGTCACTCCAGCAGCCTATGCCCAATTAGGCGGAATGCCGATGATGATGATCACCGGCCAAAAACCGATTAAGGCCAGCAAACAAGGGCAGTTTCAGATTGTTGATATTGTCACTATGATGCGGCCTATCACTAAATTCACAAAACAGGTTGTACATGGTAATACCATCACTTCGACAGTTCGTGAGGCCTTCCGAATCTCAATGGAAGAGCGCCCCGGTGCCGTCCATATTGAATTACCTGAAGATATTGCAGCCGAAGATGCACATGAACATTTATATACCGTAGCGCCAACACGTCGCCCTGATGCCGATAGTCGTGCAATCAGCAATGCTGTCGACATGATCAAACACGCAAAAATGCCCTTATTGTTGATTGGTGCCGGAGCCAACCGGAAACGTTCAAGCCAAGCACTAACGGCCTTTATTGATAAAACAGGGATCCCATTCTTCAACACTCAAATGGGTAAAGGGGTTATTGATGAACGCCACCCTGCTTATTTAGGTACAGCAGCATTATCTGATCATGACTTCCTTCATTGTGCAATTGATCGTGCTGATCTAGTGATTAATGTCGGTCATGATGTCATTGAAAAACCGCCCTTCTTTATGAAGGATGACGGCCCTAAAGTTATTCATGTTAATTTCTCACCCGCACAATTAGATCCTGTTTATTTCCCTCAACTCGATGTAGTAGGTGATATTGCCACCTCTGTTAACCGTTTAACTGCCGCCTTAACACCACAAGATAACTGGGACTTTGATTATTTCTATCGGGTAAAAGAGGAAGTTAAAACACGTCTTGCTAAATACAGTGATGATCAACGTTTCCCTCTTCTGCCTCAAAGTGCAGTCAAAATCATTCGGGAAGAACTTAATGAAGATGGCATTCTGACTTTAGACAATGGTGTCTATAAAGTATGGTTTGCTCGTAACTACCTCTGTTACCAGAATAATTCTCTCTTGCTTGATAATGCCCTCGCCACAATGGGGGCCGGCCTACCATCAGCCATGCTTGCTAAACTCATTAACCCTGATCGTAAGGTCATTAGTGTTTGTGGTGATGGCGGCTTTATGATGAACTCTCAAGAATTGGAAACAGCGGTTCGCTTACGTCTTGATATGGTGGTCATTATTCTCAATGATAATGCATATGGCATGATCAAATGGAAACAAGAAGGCATGGGCTTTAACAACTTTGGCTTAGATTACAATAACCCTGACTTTGTTAAATATGCTGAAAGTTATGGGGCAACAGGTCACCGCCCTACCAGCCATGATGATTTCCGTGCAACCTTGAAAAAAGCACTTGATTCTAGAGGTGTCCACCTGATTGAGCTAGCCGTAGATTATTCTTTAAATCATTCAATTTTGAATGAAGGACTTAAAGAAAAGATCTGTATTATATAAGGAATTAAAGATGAGTGAACCCACACATTTCACACCATTACTTGCCGGAGATATTCAGGAAAGTAATGCTAAAATAGAAGTATTATCACCTTTTAATGGTCGATTATTAGCCACGGTTGCAACCGCTAATGAGCAACATATAGAACAGGCATTATCTAGTGCTGAAGCAGTATTCAAAGATCGCAGTAAATGGTTATCAGTTTCTGAACGCTTAACCATATTAGAGCGTGCTATTGAAATTATGCAGGAGCAAGATGAAGATCTTGCCATCAAATCAGCCGATGAAGGTGGTAAACCCCTTATTGATTCACTCGTAGAGATTGCACGCTGTATTGATAGTATTCAGATCTGTGTCAATGAGTTAAGAAGTGAGCAGCCTAAGTTTGTCCCTATGGGCTTAAATGCTGCTTCTGATCATCGTCTCACCATGCTCAAAAAAGAACCCATTGGTATTGTTGTGGCAGTGAGTGCTTTTAATCATCCCCTAAACCTGATTGCACATCAAATAGGTCCAGCAATTGCCACTGGCTGCCCTGTTATTATCAAACCTGCTGAAGATACGCCTTTATCTTGTTTCCGTCTTGTGGAGATCTTTCATCAAGCTGGCCTGCCTAAAGAATGGTGTCAATCCTTACTGCCTCAAAACCATCAGATTGCTGAAAAATTAGTCACTGATCCTCGTGTTGCCTTCTTCAGCTTTATTGGTAGCGCACGAGTAGGTTGGTATTTACGGTCGAAATTAGCGCCTGGAACACGCTGTGCGCTCGAGCATGGTGGTGTTGCCCCAGCCATTGTCACCAATAATGCAGACGTCGACAAAATCTTACCATCACTCGCTAAAGGTTCTTTTTATCATGCAGGTCAAGTCTGTGTCTCTGTGCAGCGTATCTTTGTTCATGACTCTATAGCGAAAGAATTAGCTGATAAACTTGCCATTGCAGCAGATAAGCTCATTGTAGGCGATCCCTTATCGGCTAAAACTGAAGTCGGCCCACTGATTCGTACCGCTGAGGTGACGCGGGTAGCAGAGTGGGTAGATGAAGCAGTAGAAGAAGGCGCTGAACTACTTTGCGGCGGTAAATCATTAGCCAATAATTGTTATGCGCCAACCGTGCTGTATAACCCTGCTCAAAGCAGTAAAGTCTCACATTCTGAAATATTTGGCCCCGTTGTCTGTGTCTATTCATATTCTGATTTGGACGATGCTGTTGAGATCGCAAACTCTCTTGATGTTGCCTTCCAAGCTGCTGTTTATAGCCAAGACATTGATGAAGCCATGGCTATCTCCGATCGCCTTGCTGCTTCTGCCGTCATGATTAACGAGCACACTGCCTTTCGTGTTGACTGGATGCCATTTGCCGGCTTAAAACAGTCAGGCCTAGGAACGGGGGGAATTCCTTACACTATGGAAGATATGCAAATTGATAAAATGATTGTTATTAGCTCAAAAGGAATTCAATAGCCTCATTGAGTTCTTAATTCAAGCTTCAGAATTAAAAAAGCCCCCAATCCATCACTGTGGATTGAGGGCTTTTTTATTGGGTGAACTGCAATCAGTTCATAGCATTGAAGAAGTCGATCTAACTTCTATGCAGCTAGCACTTCTTTCAATGCGGCGGTCGCAAGCATGACATTTTCTTTTCTTGCTGAGTAGCCCATCAAGCCGATACGCCATACTTTACCCGCTAAATCGCCTAAACCTGCACCGATTTCTAAATTATACTCATTGAGTAATCTAGAGCGAACCGCAGCATCGTCCACACCCTCAGGGATCCAAACTGTATTTAATTGTGGCAAACGATCTTCTTCTTTAACCACAAAACTAATTCCCATTGACTCTAAACCAGCTTTTAGCTCGTTATGGTTAAGGGTATGGCGTGCCCATGCATTTTCAAGGCCTTCTTCCGTTAACATAACCAATGATTCATGTAGCCCGTATAAGGTGTTAACAGGTGCGGTGTGATGGTAGGCACGTTTAGCGCCCTTGCCCCAGTAGCCCATCACTAAGTTTAAATCTAAAAACCAACTTGTTACCGGTGTTTTACGGTTGGTCAGTTTATGAATTGCACGCTCACTAAAACTAATCGGCGAGATTCCTGGTGGTGCTGAAATACATTTTTGAGTACCTGAATAAACCGCATCAATACCCCATTCATCTACTCGTAATTCAGTACCTGCTAATGACGTTACGGTATCCACAATATTCAAGCAGCCATATTCTGCCGCTAGTGCACAGATTGCTTTCGCATCTGATTGAGCGCCGGTCGATGTTTCAGCGTGCACAAAGGCAACAATTTTAGTATCAAGATTATCTTTTAATGCTTGCTCAACTTTTTCAACCGTCACCGCTTCGCCCCACGCATCTTCAACGACAATTGCTTCGCCGCCAAACCGTGTGACATTCTCTTTCATGCGGTTACCGAACACACCATTGATGCACACAATGACTTTATCACCTGGTTCAACCAAGTTAGCAAAACAGGTTTCCATGCCCGCTGAGCCTGGAGCTGATACCGGCATGGTTAATTCATTTTCTGTTTTAAATGCGTATTTAAGCGCTTCTTTTGTTTGATCCATCATTTCAATGAAAAAAGGATCGAGGTGACCAATTGTTGGTCTAGCCATCGCTTGTAATACACGCGGATGAACATCAGATGGACCGGGTCCCATAAGGGTACGAACAGGAGGATTAAATGATTGCATAATTCTTTCTTATTGGTTTTGATAGAGAGAAGCCATTATAATAATACCTATGTTAATTACTCAAGAATTATCACATTCACTTCCTAAACATATGGTTATCTCTGGCGATGAAATGACCCGGCCTTTCGAGTGTGATGGCCTCAGTATGTATCGGCAAAAACCTCTGGCTGTTGTGCTGCCAGAAAACCTTGATCAGATTAAACAGATTATCCAAATCTGTAAAAAACACCGCAGCCCTATCGTTACCCGAGGCGCAGGAACAGGACTCTCTGGCGGAGCATTGCCACTGGAAAACAGTGTGGTATTAGGCTTATCAAAGCTCAGTAAGATTAAATCTATTGATCCAATAGCACGGACGGCCATTGTCGAGCCCGGTGTTCGCAATATTGCTATCAGTGAGGCTGCCGCTCAATATGACTTGTACTATGCCCCCGATCCTTCATCACAAATCGCCTGTACTATAGGCGGTAATGTCGCTGAAAACTCAGGTGGGGTACATTGTTTAAAGTATGGCTTAACCGTTCATAATGTTCTGTCTATTAAGATGCTGACAATAGACGGCGAAGAACTTATTCTGAGTCGAGATGATGATAGCATTGGCCTACTCGCCTTAATGAATGGTTCGGAAGGTTTATTAGGTGTCATCACTGAAATCACCGTCAAACTTAACCCTAAACCTGAAGTCGCCCAGTTGGTAATGGCCGGATTTGATCGTGTAAGAGACTGTGCGAATGCGGTCTCCAATATCATCGAAGCGGGAATTATTCCGGCGGGATTAGAAATGATGGATCATTTCGCTATTTCTGCCGCAGAAGATTTTGCCCATGCAGGCTATCCTCGTGAGGCACAGGCTTTATTATTATGTGAGCTTGATGGTGATGAAAAAGAAGTTAAACACGAGCTGGAACGCGTATTAGAGATTATTTCAACAGCCTCGACGATCAAGGTCTCAAGCAATGAACAAGAACGCTTAACTCTTTGGCAAGGTCGAAAATCTGCATTCCCCGCTGTCGGTCGTTTGTCTCCTGATTATTACTGTATGGATGGCACTATCCCGCGACGTCATTTAGCCGATGTCTTAGAAAAAATTAACGAACTCTCCCAACAGTATCAACTGCGAGTCGCCAATGTATTTCATGCCGGAGATGGTAACTTACATCCTCTAATCCTATATGATGCTGCCATCGAAGGTGAAATTGAAAAAACAGAAGAGTTTGGCACAACCATTCTCAAACTATGTGTTGATGTGGGTGGCTCGATCACGGGGGAACATGGCGTCGGCATCGAAAAGCTCAATGCAATGTGTCATCAATTCTCTGCTGCTGAACTCTCGATTTTTCATCAAATAAAAGAGGTTTTTGATCCTCATGCTTTACTCAACCCTGGCAAAGCGATTCCAACCCTACACCGCTGTGCTGAACTAGGTAGTATGCATGTCCATAATGGCGAATTACCGCATCCAGATTTAGAGCGATTCTAAGCCTATGACTTTAGCAGAAATACAGCAACGCATCATGCACGCCCAGCAATTACATATTGCTAATACCTCCGCCATTAGCTCGAGTGATACTGAAATATTAGATATGTCTCACTATGCAGGCGTAATTGACTACTACGTCGCAGAGTTAGTGATGACGGTGAAAGCGGGCACCACACTAGGCGAAATTAGAAATAAACTGGCAGACAAAGGGCAAACCCTCCCTTTTTCCATCGAGGAGGATGACAGCACCGCGATTGGTGCCGCCTATGCGATAGGCAGTCCTGAACTCAGGGATGCCGTATTAGGTGTCAAAGTGATTGATGGTCAGGGACAAATTCTGACCTTTGGTGGTCAAGTGATGAAAAATGTTGCCGGCTATGATGTGGCCCGATTATTAGTTGGCTCTAAGGGTGCCTTAGTCGCTGTCTGCGAAATTAGTTTTAGAGTCTTGCCTAAGGCATATGCTATTAGCAGCTCTAGTTCTTCTGTAGTAGAAAATGAATCTCACCGTGCATCACCTGTTAGAGAACGTATTGAACACGGACTAAAACAGGTCTTTGATCCCAAGGGGATATTTATTTAATGCAAACAAAACTGTCTAAACAGCTAGCAAATACGGCACACGGTAAACGAGCAGAAGAAATTATTAAATCATGTGTACATTGTGGATTTTGTTCAGCGACTTGCCCAACTTATCAATTATTAGGCAATGAATTAGACTCTCCTAGAGGTCGAATTTACCTTATTAAATCAGCCATAGAAGATAATCAGTTTAGTAGAAAAAGTCTTCAACACCTTGATCGTTGTCTTACATGTCGCTCCTGTGAAACAACCTGCCCTTCTGGGGTGGAATACAGTCAGCTAGTGAATATTGGTCGTGAATTAGTCGAAGAAAAACGAGCCGTTTGGCAAAAAGTGATGCGAAGTAGTGTGCGTAAATTATTAACTACTCCAGCACTGTTTAACCTCCTTGGAAGCTTTGCTAAACACTCAAGCATCCAAACTCCTGTTCTAGCTCAAGAAGGCACTAAAGGCCGCGTATTACTGCTCACAGGCTGTGTGCAACCCACGCTCACCCCTAATACTAATCATGTCACCAAGAATGTCCTCGCTAAACTGGGCTATAAAGTCGTTGAAACAGCTCAGAAAGAGTGCTGTGGTGCAATTGACCACCATGCGAGTGCACACAGTCAGGCCGTTAACAAAATCAAACAGAATATTGATCAATGGAACGCATTACTTGATTCAGGGATAGAGTCCATCATTTCCACTGCCAGCGGCTGTGGTGCCATGGTCAAAGACTACCCCACTTTTTTTGAAATTGACGATCCTTATTATCAAAAAGCAGTGGCCATTGTGTCTAAAACCAAAGACATTGCTGAGTTCTTATTTGACCAAGATCTATCTCGCTTAGCGACAACAAAAACACGTATTTCATATCATGCGCCGTGTAGCTTACAGCATGGTCAAAAACAGCCACAGTTAGTGGAAGGCTTATTAAGCCAATTAGGTTATGAACTGTCACCTATTACTGATAGTCACCTCTGCTGTGGCTCAGCAGGTACCTATTCTATTTTCCAAGCTGAAATAGCGTCACAGCTAAAGGAAAATAAATTAAAACACTTAACGAAGTCTCAGCCTGATCTTATTGTGACATCTAATGTGGGTTGCCAATTGCACCTTGCCAAAGGCTCCGACACACCCGTTCAGCATTGGATTGAGTTATTAGATAACTAAATCTTCTCTTTAGCCTGCTGCCACAACACTCGCTTTGAGGGCTGGCCCTTTCTTATTCAATAAGGCGAAAGTAAGGGGATAGTGTATGTGAATACCATCCCCCTAAGCTGAAAATCACGATCTCAGCTAATTTAGATCGCCTTTACTGATGTCTCTTTTCCAGATTTTAAATAATCTTCAACTTTTCGGAAGAGCACATAAAATACTGGTGTAAAAATAAGACCAAAGAAGGTAACGCCTAACATTCCTGAAAAGACGGCAACACCGATAGCTTGACGCATTTCTGAGCCCGCCCCCGTGCTCATCACCAATGGGAACACGCCCATAATAAAGGCAAAAGACGTCATCAAAATTGGACGCAGTCTTAAACGAGACGCTTCTATTGCAGCAATAAGGGTCGTTCGTCCTTGCTGTTCTAGATTGTGGGCAAACTCAACTATAAGAATGGCATTTTTGGATGATAGGCCCACCAGCAAAAATAAGCTTATCTGGGTGAAAATATTATTATCACCTCCAGACAGATAGACTCCTGTCATTGCAGACAAGATACTCATAGGGACGATAAGTATAATTGCTAAAGGCATCACCAAACTTTCGTATTGTGCCGCCAGTACTAGGAACACCAAAAACAAACACAGAGGAAAGATATAGAACGCTGTATTACCGGCTAATATTTGCTGGTAGGTTAACTCTGTCCATTCAAACTCCATCCCCGCGGGTAAGGTTTCTTCAAGAATTTTAACGATTGCTCGCTGTGCTTCACCTGATGAATAGCCCGGTGCCGCATTACCATTTAAGTCTGCCGAACGATAAGCATTGTAGTGCATCGCCACATCAGGTCCGAAGGATTCATCTACATTTATAACGGCACCTAAAGGCACCATCACGCCCTCACTATTACGGGTTTGTAAGCGTGTAATATCTTGAGGAGTAGAACGGAACTCTTTATCCGCCTGAGCAATGACCTGATACGTTCTACCAAATTGGTTGAAATCATTCACATATAAAGAACCAAGATAAATTTGCATGGTCCGGAATATTTCTTCAACCGGAATACCAAGCTGAACTGCTTTTGTACGGTCGAGGTTGGCAGATAACTGTGGCACATTCACATTATAATTTGAATAAACTTGCATCAAAGCAGGGTCCATATAGGCTTTCTGCTTAACTTGATTGACGACATCATCCAGTGCTTTATAGCCCTGATCAGCTCGATCTTGAATTTGTAATTTAAAGCCACCAGTGGTGCCAAGCCCTCGTACTGGAGGAGGCGGGAATATGGCGATAAAGGCCTCAGGAATAGCATTGTATTTTGCCTGTAATCGTCCCGCAATCGCGTTGGCACTCAGCTCTTGTGACTGTCGGTTTGCGAATTCATCTAAGGTTAAAAAGATAATACCTGCACTTGATGAGTTAACAAAACCATTAACCGATAGGCCAGGGAATTGAACTGCACTGACAACACCCTCTTCCGACATTGCAGCATCAGCCATATCTCTTAATACAGCTTCCGTTCGGTCAAGGGTTGCACCTGTTGGCAGTTGAGCAAAGCTGATTAAATATTGCTTATCTTGAGCTGGAATATAACCCGGTGAGACTAGTTTAAAACTATAAATAGTGAGACCGACAAGCACTGAAAAAATAGCCATCATAATGAGTTTTCGAGAAGCAAAAGCATGCACGCCTTTAGCGTAACCACGCTGACTTCTATCAAAGAAATTATTAAACCAGTTAAAGAACCAACCAAAGAGGTATTGCATGATTCTACTCAAACGGTCTTTGGGCGCATCAGGTGAACGTAATAAGAGTGCAGATAAAGCCGGACTAAGTGTCAACGAGTTGAGTGTTGATATAAAGGTGGCAATCACAATCGTTAAAGCAAATTGCTGATAAAACATACCTGACAAGCCACTAATAAAGGCTATGGGGATGAATACACTGGCGACCACTAATGAGGTCGCAATAATCGGCCCTGTGACCTCTTTCATTGCTTGTATGGTGGCGTCTCGTGGTGTTTTACCTTCACGAATATTTCGCTCCACATTTTCAACCACTACAATCGCATCATCGACCACAATACCTACGGCGAGTATTAAGCCAAAGAGTGTCAGAACATTAATTGAAAAGCCCAGAAAATACATGAAAGCAAAGGTACCGACGATTGAAACAGGCACCGCGAGTAAAGGAATAATTGAAGCTCGCCAAGTTTGCAGAAAGATAATAATTACAAAGACCACAAGGGCAATCGCTTCTAATAGTGTTATCACCACCGAGCTAATAGAGTTACGCACAAAGATCGTTGGATCATAAACAATACTGTAATCAAGATCTTCGGGAAAACTGTGTTTCAGCCTTGCCATTGTTTCGCGAACATTGTCAGAAATCTCCAAGGCATTCGCCCCAGGCGCTGCAAAAATAGGGATCGCAACCGCAGGTTTGTTGTTGAGTAAAGAGCGTAAGCCATAGCTTTGAGCATCTAATTCAACACGTGCAATATCAACTAAGCGAGTGACCACTCCGCTGCTATCTCTTTTCACCAGTATCTGTTCAAACTCCTCAACACTTTGTAAGCGACCTTGAATATTGATTGGTAACTGTAACTCAACCCGATCATCATACGGGGGACCACCAATCGTACCGGCGGCAACCTGAATATTTTGGCCGCGAATAGCATCGACGACTTCGGCTGGTGTCATATTACGTTCAGCGATTTTATCTGGGTTAAGCCAAATCCGCATGGCATAGTCACCCGAGCCAAATAATCTGACTTGGCCAACACCACTAATTTTGGCTAACTGGTCCCGCACATGCAATGTGCCGTAATTACGCAGATACAGCATGTCATAACGTTCATTAGGCGACTTGAGATGCACCACCATTGTTAAGTCAGGTGAACTCTTCGTTACCGTAACGCCTAATTGTCGCGTGACTTCAGGGAGCCGTGGCAACGCTTGGGAAACACGGTTTTGCACCAATTGCTGTGATAGATCAGGATCCGTGCCGATGGCAAAGGTTACCGTCATGGTGAGCCTACCATCAGTTGAAGCCAAGGAGTTCATATACAGCATATTTTCTACGCCATTAATTTGCTCTTCCAATGGTGTGGCAACCGTTTCTGAAATGACCGATGGATTCGCACCTGGAAATGAGGCATTAATGACGATGGAAGGAGGTGCAACCTCCGGATACTCGGAAATAGGCAACATAAACATCGCCACCAAACCAAAGACAAAGAGTAATAATGAGATGACACTTGCAAGTATAGGTCGGTCTATAAAGTGACTAGAGAACCCCACTAGAAATCACCTTCTAGTGTTACTATCTTCGGGGCGACCGGCATGTCTGGTCGAATTCGCATTAGACCACCCAGAATCACTTTATCACCCACCTCTAGACCTGAGTATACGATTCGCTGTCTTTTGATACTGTCACCCACTTCTATTTGACGATAGATAGCTTTGTTATCATCACTTACCACGTAAACAAATTTACGATCTTGATCGGTGCCAATAGCTCGCTCACTGATTAAAATAACGCTTTCTTCAGCAACACTTCCAAGCTTCAAACTGGCATACATGCCCGCCAATAATTCTCCGTGTGAATTGTCGAAGATAGCACGAGCACGAATAGTGCCTGATGCAGAATCGATCATATTATCAAAGGAGTGAATTTTGCCCTTATATACCGTGTCATCAGCTTGTAGGCGAAGCTCAACTGGATTGTCTGCTGCCTCACTAGATAATGTGTTCGTCGTGTAGCGTACATACGTATGCTCATCGACCTCAAAGTCGGCATAGACAGATTGATTGGCAACAATTGAAGTCAGAATAGGAGCTTGAATACCCGCAGCGACTAAATTGCCTTCGGTTAATTCTGTGCGATTAACTCGGCCCGAAATTGGTGCCTTAATATAGGCATAACTTAAGTTGATTTCTGCTTCTGCTAATTCTGCTTTGGCATGGTTTACTGCTGAACTGGCAATTAATTTTGTATTTAAGTACTCATCAATAACCTGCTGAGTCACCATTTTTCTATCGACAAGATCAATTACTCTTTTGTGTTCTTTATCTGCAAAGCTATAACGATCTTTCGCTGCAATTAAATCTGATTTTTTTTGAGCGACGATTGCTTTGAGTATACGAGGATCAATAACGTATAAAATATCCCCTTTCTTAACCAGCTGACCATCTTCAAATCGTACTTCCATTATCAGTCCACTTGCTTGCGGTCTCACTTCGACGAAATCTACAGGTGATAAATGACCAGAAAACTCTTTCCATAATCGTATGGATTGTTCACTAATGCTGACCACGTCAACCGCCATTGCTGGTGGTGGAGCTTGAACAGTTTCTTCAGTCTCTGTTGCTAATGCACTCTGCATAGTCGCCATCATTAAAAATACAGAAGCAGCCGTGACTTTCATCAGCCAAGTGACGCTAGATTTTAATCCCTTCGATTCATTTTGAGAGTGGTTTTTATGTCTAATTATGGGTCTCATTTTAATCCTGTTCATGAGCAATATTAAGAGTATTAAATAATCCTATCCTAAGTCATGATTTAGGTTTATAAGATTATTTTTAATATGAGCTAACTGTAAGAGTTTACTAAATTAATATACAACTGGCTGGTTTTATTTCCTAGATCAGCCATCCTAGCTTAGCTTACTAACTAAGCTTACGGCTGTTTAACTCTATCGCTATAGGAGACGTCGCTACTAAAATGCGACTTAATTTCAAGCTTAAGCTGGCTAAACAAAGAGGCGGGGAGTCACGCTTTTCTTATCAATTTAGCAAGCGGTTCACTGGTCTACCGTCATTTATCTAGAATAATGACCTGTTTACTTTAAATGATATTGTTGGGCACAAGACCACTTTTTGCTCTTGAAATGGTCATGGTCTGTAGCACTAAAACCACAATAACCGTCAATAAAGTAGGTACGATAGCCATGGGAATAAAGGTAGTTAATAAGATTTCTCTCATTTGGGGATCTGTTTGCGTAGATGTTAGCACCCACCCTAAGCCCATAACGCTAGCAGAAACAATATAGCTAATCAGAATATAACGACATCTCCTCCACGCCATTACCCAGTGTGCAGTGACAAACGTATCATCGCCTTTATCTTTTGACCCTTTTGCGACGACAAAAGACAGAATTAACGATACCAATAATGAAACTAGGATGAGCTCTTTTGTATATTCTGTGCTGAACGCAATAATAGGAAGCAGGAGATGAAAAATAGAAAGGTTCGTCATCACGATATGATGAGCCAATAAAGCTTTTTTTTGTAATTGTTCGTTCATTTTCTGCTTCTCTACTTAAATTAAATGGAACCGTTGGGCTAAACGACTATCTTCATCACTGGTTTTATAAGCCTATTTGCAGCGGAGGATACTGCCCGCCATGAAAGAATGGACATAGCATAATAATCCACACATGCCTTAACAAAGGCTCATCATGAGTCTGAATCTGATTTGCTTAACATTATATCTGTATATGAATTAAGTGCCTTATTTATTGGCCCCAAACACTACTCATCTTTATCCCAGTATGGATCATCAGTGATTTTTTCCAGATCACTATCACCATCAGAATCATTGTATTCCTGATAGACTTCTTCAATCACATCTGCTGCATGCTCTAATAATGAATCACATACCTGATTTCCATCTTCATCGAGATAACACTCTGCGAACGCTGTGCTTGGGCCTGCGAGGGTAAATAGAATACTACTTAAAATGGCGGTCTGCTTTATATTCATGATCTTTCTCCAACTTGAACAGTGTCATTGATTGTAGCTATACTTTGGCTATCAATCAATGGATTTAGCTGAAAGATTTCACCGCTAAGTTCCTTAATTTTTACATTAGAGGAAAGATGATGAAAACACTATTATTATCTCTAGCACTCTTTATTTCATATTCTTCCAGTATCAGTGCCAAAGAATCCAAATGGTATTACATCTGGTATACCTGTGCTCACTGCGATGCTAATGGCCAAGAAGTGTACTTAGAGGCAAATGAACGCAAAGCCAAGCAGCGATTATTTATCAGTACTCCCGTTAATGCAGGTGCATATGACCATGACTGTAAAGAAGGCGCTTTCTTCAGACAATTACGGGTGAACGGTAGCGAAAGCTTTGGATATGAAAGCCAAGCTAAAGTGAAGAGAGCAATAGGTGATATGGTCAGTGATAGACGGGCTGATGGCTATAAAATACACCTCATTAAGTTAGAAAAACATTGCAGTTAAACTCTTAATTCCTGCATAAGCTAAAAACAAAAAAGCCCCAACACTGAATTAGTGCTGAGGCTTGATTATATATGGTGGGCCCACAGAGACTTGAACTCCGGACAAAGGGATTATGAGTTAATCCGTCCTATTTTTGAAATTCTTTGACATTCCTTTAATATCAATCAGTTAAACCAGTTTAACGCCTACCCCAGCTTGACAATTTTTGCATAAAATGGCTATTATTTGACACCAACTGTCTACATAGCGTCTACATGGAAGACAGCAGGACTAATCATGTCTACATGAATTATATTTTATGATGTTTCAAATAAAACAGCTTCCAACTTATTGAAACAACTTCATAAACTCTCATGTAGACACTATGGAGAGTATATGCGAATTAGTAAATCATTTGTCGATAAAGTAAACATTCCATCCCTTTCAAGCACAGGTGCGTCTACACAGAGCTTCTATCGAGACTCCGCAATTGTGGGTTTTGGGCTTCGTGTCACCAGTGGTGGAGCTAAATCCTTTATTGTTGAAAAGCGTATCAATGGCAAAGTGAAACGGATGACCCTTGGACGTTATGGCAACCTGACGGTTGAACAAGCTAAAAAAGAAGCCATGAAGATCTTAGGCAAAGTGGCCACAGGTTCAGATCCTATTGCAGAGAAGAAAGAAAAAAATGTTCGGTCACTGTCTTTGCAAGATACCTATGATGATTATCTAAAAACTCGTAAAGATCTCAAACCAACCACGATTGCAGACTATAACCGTGTGATGAAATGGGCCTTTGAAGATTGGTTATCTAGACCTGTTACCGATATCACCAAAGATATGGTTGAAAATCGCCATCGTGAACGAGGCAAAAAGAGTCACGCACGAGCCAACAATTCGATGCGTGTACTTCGAGCAATCATCAATCATGCACGAAACAAGTTTGAAGATGCCAAAGGTAATCCAATTATCTTAATTAACCCTGTTGAACGTCTTAGTCAAAATAGAGCATGGTTTAAAATTGAAAAACGCCAAACCTTAATTAAAGCTCATCAACTTGCACCTTGGTATCAAGCTACACTTCAACTTAATAATGAATCAACACGAGATTATCTCTATTTTCTTCTATTCACAGGCCTGAGAAGATCAGAAGGGGCCCAACTCCGTTGGGATGACGTTGATTTCTCAGATAACACTTTTATCATTAACGACACCAAAAATAGTCTATCTCACACATTGCCACTTTCAGATTATTTAGAAAATCTACTGAAACATAGATTTGAAAACAAAGTAAGTGATTTTGTGTTTCCTAGCGACTCTAAAACGGGACACATTATCGACCCTCAGAAGTCATTACTTCGCATTTCAGACATATCAGGAGTGAGCTTTACACTCCACGATCTTAGAAGAACATTTATTACCATTGCAGAAAGCCTCGATATTCCAGCCTATGCTTTAAAACAATTACTTAATCACAAAGATCCTCGTGATATTACTGCAAGTTATATAGTCATGGACGTTGAAAGACTGAGAGTACCAATGCAAAAAATTACTACATTTATTAATCATCATATGATTAACCCAAAAGGATAATATCAAATGGATTTTTATAGATTTTACGATGGCAATCCTAAACTGGATTATGTATTGCTTATGGATGAGCTTCCTTCTCTTTATGATGAACGCTTTCAAATGATTGTAAGTCGAGCGGCTAATCTTATTAATTTACCCTCCACTAATATTCATTTTCTAAATGATGCTTCGCTATCTATTTCAAATTTGATAGACGATGAATTTTCAGATTATTTCAAACCAATAGATGAGCCTGATAGTAAAAGAGATAAGAACTACAGCACACCAAACCTTTTGTATCAGAACCTTAGTGTCCTATCTAAATTGGATTTCAACTTCACTGATTCTGAATATTTTGGAATATTAGCCCTCTCACTTGTGGATCAAGCAATTCAGATAGAAAGTATCATTCCACTAAAAGAACACCAATATGATTGGGGTAGAGAAGATGAGGTTCTTATATATTTAACTGAGGCAATTGAAGCTACCTGTTTTGGTGAAGCATTAAGTTCTATTAATTCTTCCTTTTCATCTACCCTCGCATCTGAGATTAAGCGAAGAGCTCAAAAAGGGGCTAATAAACGCTTCGGGCCAATCAGAAAAATAAAAAATAAATTTCTTCGCTGCATTGATAAGAAAGATCAAAAGGTAAGCAATGCTCAATCTGCTCGTAATTACTTTCGAAGCCTAACAGATAAAGACAAAAGAACCCTATGCCCATCAATGATTGAGGCTAATGCTGTAAGGACTTTAACTGACCATTTAAGGGATTATCAAAAGAAAGTTTCACCTAAATAAATAATTCTACATGCAGAGCATACGTACTACGTCTTAAAGCATACGTAATATTTATCTCAAGGTAACTTTTGCAAAATTGCTCCAACCAACAAGGTAAAGGAGCAACAAATGTCATCACAATTACTCAACACAAAACAAGCGGCTAGCTTTTTAGCTGTCAGTAATGCGTTCCTAGAACGTGATAGATGGGCTGGGGCTAGAATCCCATTTATCAAAATAGGCTCTAGGGCTGTTAGATATAGAATGTCAGATTTAGAGGCCTATATCGAAAGTAGTATTAGAACTTCAACCTCTCAGCAGGTGTAGCAATGGCGTTTAAAGTACCTGCTATTCCTGAACACTTTTCAAAAGCAGAAAAATCAACGTGGTCTATAGGCAGTCCTGTTGGCTGTGATAGACAATTTAGGCATCACAAATTATCACACCTTCCGCCACGAATAAGTAATGCTATCGCAAATAAGTACATCAAATTTTACAAAAAATTAGGGTTACAACAGGCAAATTTATATTTGCTTAGGGTTTCTGAATTTTTAACATTCACAAGCGTTAATTTAGCCTTAAGTGATGAGTCGTTAAAACTTTATGCTAAGAATATGGTTACAAAATGTTTTAGTTTCAGACAGTTAATTACTGATGATCTAACCTTATATAAGTCTCTATGCAGGATCGCAACGAAAGCATCTTTATCTCCTCCTGTCGTGAAAGGAAATATTAGCCTAGAAGGCGCCTTAAAACGTTTTCTTGATGAACAATGGTGGATTAGAAAAGCTCGCTCTGTACATATAATTCGTTTTGAGATTGGAATGATTACGGCTGGTCTAGTTCATAAACAAGCTGCAAAATATATTAGTGATCACACATTAAAAAGGCATCAAGAGCAAAAATCACGTAATAAACGAATTTTAGATTCTCTCGTTGCCACTAATGATGACGACGATAATGAATATTCACTCCTAGAATTAATGGAGCACTCACAAGCTAACCCTAAAAATAGACGTTGTGAATTAATGGTCAGAATTGCGGGCTGTGATCAAATTGCAAAAGACTTAAATCATGATGGTTTATTTATAACAATTACATGCCCATCACGGATGCACCCAATTTATGCTAAATCAGGTGATATCAACCCTCTTTATGATGGAACTAACCCAAAGCAATCACAAGAGTATTTAACAACACTATGGAAAAGAATCAGGGCAAAGCTTAAACGAGATCAAATACACATTTATGGCATTAGAGTCGCTGAGCCACAACATGATGGTACACCACATTGGCATTTATTAACTTTCTCAGATTCTAAGAACACATCACTAATAAAAACTATTTGTACCCATTATGCATTACAAGATAGTCCTAATGAAAAAGGAGCCAAAAAACATCGCATTACTTTTGACATGATTGATAGAAGTAAAGGTTCTGCTGTTGGCTATATAGCCAAGTACATTTCAAAAAATATTGATGGGGCTTTTATTGATAAAGATCTTGATGGTAATGATGCCAAATCATCGGCTTTAAGAGTTGAAGCATGGGCATCAACATTTGGGATACGTCAGTTTCAAATGTTTGGCACCCCACCCGTCACTATTTGGCGAGAGTTAAGAAGACTAGCCAATACACCCAATGGAGTTATACAGCATGCCTTTGATGCTGCTGATTCAGGTGATTGGGCCAAATTTATAGAGGTGCTAGGAGGTATTGAGCAAGAAAAGAAAAATTTACCTATAAAAGTCTACCGAGCATGGTCAGATGAAGAAGGAAAATACGGAGAACCTAAAGGCGATAGCATTTTAGGTATTACAGACGGTGTTCAGGATATCTTATCTAGGGATAAGATCTGGACTATTTCAAGGAAAAAAAACAATGTAACCGATTCAGTGCGTATGGAGGGCTACAGCCCTCCATCGTAATGAATTGGTCACTTGGAGTTCTGTCAATAACTGTACGGTTAACTATCTAAATCGTTATTAATATACCAACCAGTTTGACTATATTACCACCCAATCTTTTCTGCTTCTCTTAACAACCTTGAAAGAGCAGGGCTTTTTTGAGTGCGCTGTTGAGTATATGTTTTCTCTGAGAACAAGTTAACAATTGTTGCAGTTGGCTGCTGCTCATCTACTGGAGGCTTTGCCTCTGCATTAAAATCGAGATTTAATTGCTCTCTTTTATTAATGTCTTTTTTATCCATATCTATTCCCTCTGATCAAGGAGTCTATTAGAGAGAAGCTTATAAGACAAGAATTATTTCCCTAGCTCTATTTCATGGAGAATACTTTCATAATGTTCTGTTACCTTAGCTTCATATATTTTATAGTTATCAAGGTACTCAGGAATTTTTTTATTAGATACATTAACACTATCTATTATAGCTATTCCATCTTCTCTTTTTCTTTCTTTATCCGCATTAAATATATTAGAATACTGTCTTGGTGCTACCCCTTCAAAGTGTAAAAATTGGACATGTTCTTTCTGGCTAGAATCATCTGAACCATCTGTATTAATTGAATCCCAATGAAGTACTTTTGCTAGGCTTTTCTCATAAGGTTCCAAATAATAGACTTTACTAATACCTGCAGAAACAATATGTCTAGCGCAATTGTGACATGGGAATGTATATGTAAATAATATTGCATCTTGAGTACTACCGCCTCCCAAGCGTGCGAGTGAAATTATTGCATCCATTTCTGCATGTATTGATCTTGAAAATTCTATTAAATTTCCAACACCCGTCTCGTCTTGGATTTTTTCTGATATTTTCGATGAAAACTCTTTTGGTATTTTCTCTTCTGTCGTGCTTTGTTGATTAAAATCCTCTACTTCTTTTGTAATTAACCCTTTAATAGCCGCTTCCAGATTATTTTTATGAGAATTGTTGTAACACATTCGCCCTTCTAATTTGACACACCTAGCATCATTCTCACCATCTTCAGGCCCATAAAGTCCCCCTCCAAACTTAGGTACATCATTTCTTCCTGTAGAAATAATACTTCCATTTGGATCCATAATTGCTGCACCAACAACTCTTGATAAACATGCCGATCTTAATCCTGCAGCATAAGCAATATACATCCCGTATTCTTCTTTTGAAGGTGAAATTCCATTAGCGCCATGAATCAGGCCTACAAACCTTAACAATTGTTTCTGTAAACCGTCTGCATTTGCATGATCGTTACGAATAAAAAAATCAGCTAATTTAAGTGCCTTATCTAGTTGCTGACCAAATCCATCAACTTCTCTTTTATCTCTTTCCATAAGGTAACTTGCATCTTGAGGAGTGATACCCTCTTCGCCTAATCGAGCCTGTCTTCTACTAGATGAACTTAACACTCCAAACTGAAAAAACAGGTTCCCATAGACGGTCCTTAACAAAGAAACTTCATCTGGATGTTTGAGTTGATCTATTAAATATGCAGTTCTAGGCGGGTTATAAGAATCAATATCAACATCTTCTGGTATATCACTAGTTCTTATTTCAGCAATTGTTTTAATCGCATATTCAGCAAGAATATCTGTTTGTACTTTTCGTAAATCATTCCCAGTATTTTGCATTTGTTTATATCGTTCCATTCCTGATGAATGAACCTGAGTACCTGAATTATTTTTAGCTATCGATCTCTCGAGTACTTCTTTTAAGTATTCACTAACTTTAATTACATGAACTATATATCCAGCAGTTTGTAGAACTTGTTCTACTTGCTCCCTAACAATTTTTGCACCAGAACCAATTGGACCTGCGAATGCTATTATTAACTCCTTAGACTCCCTATCTGTTATAGCATCACTAGGTTTCTCTATCTTTTTTTGTGTCTCACCTTCACTCACACTCTGAAGTTCCTGGGGTAAAGCCATTTTCTCTCCCTGATATTTAGTTAGTAATGTATTAGGATATCTTTATTAAGGAGATAATAACTTAAATTTAAAATATTTATAAACTTATAAACTTATAAACTTATAAACTGTCTACATTGCGTCTACATGAGAAATAAATAAAAAAGCCCCAACACTAAAACTAGTGCTGAGGCTTGATTATATATGGTGGGCCCACAGAGACTTGAACTCCGGACAAAGGGATTATGAGTCCCCTGCTCTAACCAACTGAGCTATAGGCCCTAAACTTTATTTATCAGTATCTAAGAAGCTTCTTAGTTGATCTGATCGTGTAGGATGACGAAGCTTACGTAATGCTTTTGCTTCAATCTGACGAATACGCTCACGTGTTACATCAAATTGTTTACCCACTTCTTCAAGTGTATGGTCGGTATTCATATCGATACCGAAACGCATCCGTAGTACTTTTGCTTCTCTTTCTGTTAAGCCGCCCAGTATACCACTTGTGGCTTCTCTTAGGCCTTCGATCATAGCTGAATCTTGTGGTGACATGACGTTCACGTCTTCAACAAAATCACCTAGATGAGAATCTTCATCATCACCAATTGGTGTTTCCATTGAAATTGGCTCTTTAGAAATCTTAAGTACTTTACGTACTTTATCTTCCGGCATTTCAACACGTTCAGCAAGTTCTTGAGGTGTAGGTTCACGCCCCATTTCTTGTAACATTTGACGAGCAATACGATTCAATTTATTGATTGTTTCAATCATATGTACAGGAATACGGATTGTACGTGCTTGATCGGCAATTGAGCGAGTGATTGCTTGACGTATCCACCATGTAGCATAGGTCGAGAACTTATAACCACGTTGATATTCAAACTTATCAACCGCTTTCATCAAGCCAATATTTCCTTCTTGAATCAAATCTAGGAATTGTAAGCCACGGTTTGTGTATTTTTTAGCAATAGAGATAACTAACCGTAAATTAGCTTCGACCATTTCTTTTTTAGCTCGACGTGCTTTAGCTTCAGAAATAGACATTTGACGGCTAATTTCTTTAATTTCAGAAATTAACATATCTCGACTCGCAACAATTTCACCTAGTTTTGTTTGAGCAGATACAATCGAATCTAGGTTTTTCTTAATTGTTGAAGAGTAGTGCTTTTTGGCACGAATATGTTTATCAGTCCATTCAAGGTTAACTTCATTACCTGAAAATGAATCAATAAAATCACGACGATTCATGCGTGCATCTGTGACGACTATTTTGGTGATAATTCGTTCTTGAGTTCGAATTGCAGCAACTGTATCGGCCATTAAACCATTCAAATACACTAATGTTTTTGGTGTCAGTTTGAATTCCATAAACAAGTTTGATGCTAATTCTTGTGCAGCAGTATCTGTCTTGTCTTTTTGGAGTGCTTTATAGGCTTCAGCTAATGCTTCGAAACGTTCACGGGCTTCTTCTGGATCAACACCCGCTGCTGCTTCATCTTCTTCCTCGTCATCATCTTTCTCTGTTGGAGTAGATGCCGTCGGTAATACTTCCGGCTCATCTTCTTCAGGGAGGATAAAGCCTTTAATCAGTTCATTTAGACGCAAATCACCTGCTTCAACAGCAGCATAACGCTCTAGGAATGAAGCAATACAAAGGGGATAACTTGATAACATTACCAAGCTTTCACGAAGACCAGATTCAATACGCTTGGCAATAACAATCTCGCCTTCACGTGTTAATAGCTCAACTGAACCCATTTCACGCATATACATGCGGACAGGATCGGTTGTTCGACCAAATTCACCATCAGAGCTTGCAAGAACAGCAGCGGCTTCATCTGCAGATACATCATCATTTGACGATGCTGCTTCAGCCAAACGTTCCATTTCATCAGTATCTAGGCCATCTTCATGAACCATGATGCCAAGATCGGTAAACATACCAATGATGTCTTCAATTTGGTCAGCATCAACTACGTCTTCAGGTAAATGATCATTAATCTCACCATAAGTAAGATACCCGCGGTTCTTACCTAAAACAATAAGTTCTTTAATGCGTGATTGTTGATCTTTCATTTGACCTCTTTATTCGTCGTATTTATTCGTGCGGAACCGTACATTATAACTATTTTGCTCATTTATGCACGAAATATATAATTTCTACTTACTTAAAAGACTTTATCTCATCTTTTTCAGTTGCTGTTAAGTCACTGAAAGGCTTAGTAGTTAAGTAAGTCTGTCGTTGTTCTATTGCTTGTTGTTGCATCTGCTCAATGATTCCATTTAGCTCATATTGTAGCGCTTCGGCAGAAAGTGATAATGATTGCAATGCAAGCCGTTGTAAATGTGCTTCGTGATTGCTTCCTCTACTGCGCTCGAGCAATGCTGCAGTAGTAAGATGGGGATGCTCACGTAGAGTTTCAAGCATCTGTACTAATATTTTCACTCCCGCCAGATCTAATACTGAAATTTTATCAAAATCACCGACCGTTTTATGCAGTTCTGGATGCTGTACTAGAATGGTTATTGCCATTCTTACTGGCGAAAAGCCTGTTGCAGTGGCTCGAGGTTGTGGTTTATTCAGTTTTGACTGCGGTGGAGCTGGTTTTTCTATATGTCGATTGAGTACATTACTGCTAACTTGTGCCCTTTCAGATAAACGCTGTTCTAGCATATCTCGATAGATACCGGCAGGAATATGGCGAAGAAAAGGACGGGCAATTTCAACTAACCGTGCTCGCCCATCCATTGAACTGATATCTACCCTGGCTTCTAACGTGTCAAAGAAAAAATCAGAATAGTCTTTGGCATTGTTCACTTGGCTATTAAATACATCTACACCGTGTTGATTAACCGTACTATCGGGATCTTCGCCATCAGCCAAGAACATAAACTTTAGTTGATGATTGCCACCCAATAAAGGCATGGCGTTTTCTGCCGCTCGCCATGCTGCTTCACGCCCCGCCCTGTCGCCATCAAAACAAAACACAATCTCGGGAGCACTGCGTAATAGTTGATGTAAATGATCAGGAGTAGTTGCAGTACCTAACGTCGCGACGGCATTGGTGATGCCCGCATCGGCTAAGGCAATGACATCCATATAGCCTTCAACAATGATAATTCTTGCTAACTTTCGATTCGCTTTTCTAGCTTGAAATAGACCATAAAGTTCTCGACCTTTATGGAATACGGGTGTTTCAGGGGAGTTCAGGTATTTAGGAGTACTATCATCTAGCACTCGGCCACCAAAGCCAATTACTCGACCACGGCGATCTCGAATGGGAAACATGAGTCGGTTACGAAAACGATCATAAGTCCGTCCGTTATCGTTACTACTTAATAAGCCAGCCTCATTCAGCTGCTTGCGAGCAACCTCTGTCGTGCCAAATGTTTTAAGGACATTATCCCAACCATCGGGAGCCATACCGATATTAAAGTGTTCAATGATCTGGGGAGATAAGCCACGTTGTTGACAGTAATTTACAAATTGTTCGCGCTGGGGATGATTGTTGAGCTGGTGAACATAATACTGGCTCACCTTATCTAATAAATCATAAAGGTTTTGAGTGGCTGGTGCTGTAGATAAAGATTGTGCAACAGGAACAGTCATTCCTGCGTGATCAGCTAGCTCATGAATGGACTCAGGGAAGCTCATCTGCTCATATTCCATCAAGAATCCAACTGCGGTGCCATGAGCACCACAGCCAAAACAATGATAAAACTGTTTTTCTTGGCTGACGGTAAATGAAGGGGTTTTTTCGTTATGGAATGGACAACAGGCGTGCAGGTTTTTACCCGCTTTTTTCAAGGGTACACGCGGATCGATAATATCGACAATATCAATTCGCGTTAGAAGTTCATCTATAAACTGAGGGGGAATCATTCCGGCCATGACTGATCGCCTATGGCCGACTTAATTCTGTGATCACTCTGCTGCCTAAAGTATTAGGCAAGCCAGTCATCTTATGCAGTAAGAGCAGCCTTAACAAGACCACTAACAGCACCCATATCTGCTCGACCCAGAAGTTTTGGACGTAATGCTTTAATGACATTACCCATTTCTTTAGGACCAGTAGCACCCAATTCTGCAATTGTCGCTGCAATCTCACTAGCAATTTCATCTTCAGTCATTGCCGTTGGCATGAACTCTTCAACAATTGCTAATTCAGCGATTTCAATAACAGCAAGATCATCACGACCTGCTTCTTGAAATTGAGTTAATGAATCTCGACGTTGTTTACACATCTTAGTCAAGATTGTAATGATGCCAGCATCATCAAGATCTTCACGGTTATCCACTTCAAACTGTTTTATTGCAGCGGTGATCTGGCGCAATGTCGCAAGACGATCTCTGTCTTTCGCGCGCATCGCGGTTTTAACGTGATCTTGAATAGTAACCTTTAACGGACTAGATTCAGCAGGCATTATTAATGTCTACCTTAGTACATGCGAATGCGGCGAGCGCTTTCACGTGATACTTTCTTTTGGTGACGCTTAACAGCAGCAGCAGCAGCGCGTTTACGTACTGTAGTTGGTTTTTCATATTGTTGGCGAGCACGAGCTTCTGCAACGGTTCCCGCTTTTTCACAAGCGCGTTTGAAGCGACGTAAAGCGATGTCAAAAGGTTCGTTTTCTTTTAATCGTACTGAAGGCATTAATAAAATCCTAAACAAATTTATGTGGGAAAGCCCTCAATTGTACGAAACTTCTATAAGAAAGATCAAATTTGTTTCAAAAAAGGCATAATAGCCTTCATCGAATTAAGCGTTAGGCACACAAAATTATGCGAGTATTAGGCATTGAATCTTCCTGTGATGAAACAGGCATTGCACTCTATGATAGCGAAAAAGGCTTATTAGCGCATTCGCTATATAGTCAAATTGCACTCCATGCCGAATACGGTGGTGTCGTGCCTGAACTTGCCTCGCGCGATCATATTCGTAAAACATTACCGCTAATTGATGAGGTCTTAACTAGCGCGCAATTGAATCGAGATGATATTGATGCCGTTGCCTACACCGCAGGTCCCGGTTTAGTTGGCGCATTATTAGTCGGAGCAGCAATTGGCCGCAGTATCGCTTGGGCTCTAGATGTCCCAGCTCTCGCTATCAATCATATGGAAGGGCATTTACTCTCGCCTCTACTCGAAGAACAGCCCCCTGAGTTCCCTTTTGTATCCTTACTCGTCTCTGGTGGTCACACGCTATTAATTGATGTGCAAGGAGTGGGACAGTATCAACTCTTAGGTGAGTCTATCGATGATGCTGTTGGTGAAGCCTTTGATAAAACTGCGAAGATGTTAGGTTTAGACTATCCCGGCGGCCCTATTTTGGCGGCCCTTGCTGAAACAGGCATTAAGGACACCTATACCTTCCCTCGCCCAATGACTAATCGACCAGGTTTAGATTTTAGCTTTAGCGGTTTAAAAACATTTGCGATGAATACATGGCGAGAAAGTACACAAACGGCACAAGATAAAGCGAATGTTGCCTTAGCCTTTCAAACTGCTGCTGTTGAAACCCTAGCGATAAAGTGCAAACGGGCTTTAAAAGAAACGGGACGAAAAACATTGGTCGTTGCTGGCGGCGTAAGCGCTAATAAAGCGCTAAGGACTCGACTCGACAGCATGCATCAGGTCAATGTTTATTATCCTCGTGCTGAGTTTTGTAGCGATAATGGGGCCATGATTGCCTTTGCTGGTGCGATGCGACAATCAGCGATGATTAAAGAAGATGCGGCCACATTCTCTGTCAGACCTCGCTGGCCTTTAGATGAGTTAACGGCACCTTAAACCCAGATCTGCGGCTTACCACATTAGATCATCAGGGATCTGATAATCAGCATAGGGATCATCTCCATCAGACTGTACTTCTACTTGGGTACGGATCACCATCTCAGGTAAGCGGCTTTCTATCCTTTCAGCGATTTTATCTGGAATAAGTAGATAAGCTTGTTCGATGGTAGCAATAGCAAGTTGTCCCAGTGTGAGCTGCTTTTGTTGCTCTGCTGTGACATAAATCTTTTTAACCTTATTCTCCACACTAAAGTTATAAGCAAGCTCAGCTTCTTTAGGAATTTCAATACTATGCTGCTGCACAATTTGTTTTACTTCCGCTGCTAAAGCCTTGTGATTAAGTCGCTCATCTCTCTGTTTATTTAAGGCTAAATCGCGCTGTTGTTTCTCCCGTGCTGACAGCTCAAGTTGTTGCTGCATTTGATCTGCTTCAACTTTTTTCCCTGATTTAACCGCTTTTCTTTGCTTGCTCACATTTTGACGTTTTTGATGCTGTGATTTCTTTGCTTTTTTCTTATCAACAACGCCCATATTGAGCAGTTGATCTTGTAATGATGCCATGTAACTAGAGCTCCTTTTTCGGTAAGCCTGAGACTTATTTAGACTTCGTTTCTTCACCTGCAAGCAGGCGCTGAATATTTGAACTATGTCTCCAAATCAATATTATAGCCATTACGGTAATAATCACGCGTGTTGTGCTGTGCTCAATCATCCAAATACTAAACACGGGGGCTAAGCCAGCCGCTAGAATTGCTGAAAGAGATGATATTCGGCTAATGGCAAAAATAATAATCCAACACAATAAAACAAGGCCTGCCATTGCAGGCGATAAGGCAATAAAACCACCTAATGCTGTTGCCACGCCTTTCCCGCCTTTAAAACCAAAGAATATCGGGTATAGATGGCCACTAAAGGCCGCAAAAGCCGTAGCTGCAACCCATGATGGGTCTAAGCCTATCATTTGCACAATAACAACGGGGATCACCCCTTTTAGCACATCGAGAATTAATACGGTTGCAGCAAGTTTCTTACCACCAAAGCGCATCACATTCGTTGCACCGGGATTACCTGAGCCTTGTGAGCGTGGGTCGGGTAGACCCGCTAATTTACATAAAATAATAGCGCTCGATAATGAGCCGATTAAATATGCAGCAATAATGAGTATCACTGCAAAGGTAGTTGTTTCAAGCATGATATGATTAACCTCTATTTGTCATAAGCCTCATTATAGGGTGCTGGGCAGTTATTTCCACCTTTCTACACAAGAGACCTATGGATAAGATATTTCTAAACGATCTACATATTGACACTATTATCGGCATTTATGACTGGGAACGTGAAACATTACAAACGTTGAGCTTTGATCTAGAAATGGATTGGGATATTCGTCCCGCAGCAAAAAGTGATGATATCGCAGATACCTTAGATTATGGCTCCATAGCGAATACGATTGTTTCTTTTGTTGAAGCTAGCAGCTACCAATTGATTGAAACATTGGCCGAAGATCTCTGTGCATTACTGCTCCGTGATTTCCCCATCCCTAAAATCAAGCTCACGCTAAGTAAGCCTGTTGCCCTTCACGGTAACAATACCGCTAAGATTGTTATTGAGCGCCAAAAATAATGTCTCAAAGTGGGTATCTACTAGGTGTTGGCAGCAATATAAACCCACACGAGAACATGGCTCAAATTGTAGCCTTGCTGCTTAAAAGTTTTTCTCCATTACAGTTAAGTCGTGTCCTTGAAATCCCACCTATCGGGATGAATAGTCAGCATGATTTTCTCAATGTCGTTATTTTTATCGAAACAACTGCGACCGAAATGGAATTAAAATCAGTCTGTAATGCTATTGAAGTTCAACTTGGCAGAGATCGTAGCGATCCTGATCGCAAAACGAAAGATCGCTCGGCTGATCTTGATATCCTCACACATATCAGCTTGCCTGCCGATCAAAATCGTCCCGCGCTAGATATGACCGATGAATACTTTATCTATCCCTTAATCGATGAACTCATTGCCTATTTACTTAATCAACGCTCAGAGTTAAACCAAGCAGGTATCCCGCTGAATATTGATAATTTAACGTTTGGACAAACGGCGACCACCATCAACAGGGATGCTAGCGCCGGTAATAAAGGGATTGTCTAAAATACTTTTGATCGCTAAATAGACAGGCTCTGCCCCACCTTCTTTTGCCAGTGGCGTCTCAGCTAACATCTGCTGCTGAACTTCTAAAGAATGTTGCTGTGTAAATAAAACAGGGCCCGGAGCGACTGCATTCACCTTCACATCAGGTGCAAACTCTTTCGCGCACACCAACATCATATTATGCAGGCCTGCTTTTGTAGTGCCATAAATATCAAAACGTGGTGTCGGGTTTTCAACATTAATATCAGTGATATGAATAATATCTGCAGGCTCTCCCTCTTCACCTTTCAATATAGTCTGTAGCCCTTTATTAATCAGAAAAGGCGCCATCATATGTACATTAAAAAACTGCTCATACTGTGCTGCTGCTTGAGATAGACTAGTCGCGGTTGGCTCAAATGAGGAGGCATTATGAACCAGCCCGCGAAACGAATTACAACAGCGTGTTAACTCATCAATGAACTGTAATATTGCCTGACTATTATTGAAATCTGCTTGTATGGTTGTAATGCCTTCGGCTTGTAAGGCTTGGACTTCATCCGTGAGCGTACGATAATGGGCAATAACGGTGTATCCTTGCTGAGACAACCTTGTCGCAATATGATGACCTATTCGGCGACCTGCTCCTGTAACTAAAATTGCATTTTCTAACACGTGATCCCCTTACACATATGACAACTCTCGACAATATACCGACTCCTGATCCACTTGCACAACAGCATAGCGATCAATTATTAGCACTCATTATGCAGAAAATTGCTGCTGCTAATGGAAAAATTAGCTTTGCAGACTATATGGAATGTTGTCTTTATGAACCAGGATTAGGCTATTACAGTGCAGGAAGTTATAAGCTAGGCGCACAGGGAGATTTCACTACCGCACCAGAAACATCCTCTCTTTTCTCTCGTTCCTTAGCCAATCATATTGAAGATGTTTTCACTCAAATAGAGAGTAATAATATTCTAGAGTTTGGGGCGGGGAGCGGAACAATGGCGATTGAACTTCTCAAAGAATTAGAAACAAGAAACACCCTCCCCAGTTATTACTTCATCATCGAAGCCAGTGCTGATTTGCAACAAAGACAAGAAATAGCGATAAACAAGATGATTCCTCACCTCAAAGACAAAGTAATCTGGCTACAGTCACTGCCGGATAACTTCACTGGTGTTATTGTCGCTAATGAAGTCTGTGATGCGATGCCCGTTCATTGCCTCCACTTTGCTAATGGGCTGGTAAAGGAACGTTATATCGGTCAAGTCGATGGAAAACTCTCTTGGCTAGAGGATGAAATATCAAGCCCCAAATTGCTCGAATATTGTGCCAGCATTGCTCCTCTCATCGGTAATTATGAACTGTTTACTGAGGTCAATTTAGCGTCTCAGGCATGGCTTGCAAGCCTTGCTGATAGCTTACAACAAGGTGCCATATTCATCATTGACTATGGCCATTCTCAGGCGAGCTATTACCACCCGCAGCGAGAAAAAGGCACCTTAATGTGTTACTACCAACATCAAGCCCATGATAACCCGCTTATCTTGCCGGGCTTACAGGACATTACGGCCCATGTTGATTTCAGCTCTCTCGCTCAAACCGCTCTAGATCATAATCTTGATGTTGAAGGGTTTCAGTCTCAAGCAGACTTTTTACTCGCCGGTGGCCTCACCGATCTTATTCCCGACCAAAGCCAATGTGATGAACTTAGCTATTTGCAATACACAACAGAAATCAAACAACTCACCCACCCATCTGCAATGGGTGAAACCTTTAAAGCATTAACGCTAAGTCGCAAACTAAAAGATGTGTTAACACGATCTCAACACAGTGACCGGCGCTACAGTCTTTAAACAAAAAAGGAGCCGAAGCTCCTTTTTTTATAACTTTACTCTCAGAATATCTTTATTCTGATTTCGGTTTTAAATCATCAATTTCACGTTTCAAACGATCAATTTCATCTGACATTTCGAAAATGATTTCTTTCATCTTGCCCACATCCTGACGCAATGTGCGTGAATCTTGTTTACTTCGAGCCACATCTTCCAATAACTCTGGAGTAACAGAGCTGGTATCACCAGTATCACGTTCTTTAGCTGTCGCTAATACTGTTGCGATATCGATAACAATCCAATCGGTACGTTCCTCACCTGTATTAGAATCAAGGTAATTTGCTTGCCCTGAATCTAATGCAATTCGAGTTTGAGGCTCTGAATCAAATGACCGCTTACCTGGTAACAAAGGATGAATTCGACGATCAATTGGTTGGCCTGTTGCAATATCTATCTCACGGAAATTTTCATGCACTAAACCAAAGATAATATTTAGACGACCACCACTGATAAAGACACGACCAGAGACTGTTTTATCTTCTTTTGCAATTGCACCTTTGTGCTTACCTATCGATACAAAAGTAAGATCTTCATTACTTTCAAGTTGGCCAAGGCCACTAGATAGTGCCGCACTCAATATTTGCAATTCACTGCGCGCAAACAAAGGTTCTTCCGTTGCCTTAAAGATGCCTTTCTTAATGACATATAATGAACTCAAAACAGTACGCATTTCATCTGCTGTTATTGTTTCTGGATGCTCATTTGCCAATGCCGCTGTATCTTGATCAACGATTTTGACATATTGTAATTTTGATTCCCACAGCGTACGACCTTTTTGGCCAAGCAATACATCTGCTTCAGTAGGTGCTTTATCTCGCGTAAACATACTTCCACCACCGCAGGCAGTGAGCATACTTACGAGTATGGCACTGGTAACGACTAGTCGGGTAAACCTAACTATTTTTTGCATACTCTTTTCCTTATTTAATTTTTACAGCTTGCGTAGGACTTCTAGCTTCTGCTTTTTGTTCCCGGCATAGTAAAGCTTGCACAGCTTCACGAGGCTCAAAACCTTCAAACAATATTTTACACACCTGTTCAACAATCGGCATTTCAACACCTGCTTGTTGTGCTCGCAGCAACACTTCGCGTGCCGCATACATGCCTTCAACTGTTTTACCTACTTCCTCAACAGCTTCATCAACACTTAAGCCTCGACCAATTGCTAATCCCAGTTGACGATTACGACTTTGATCATCTGTACAGGTTAAGATCAAATCACCAATCCCTGACAGGCCAAACATTGTTTCTGTTTCTGCACCTAAACTCGAAGCAAGACGTAAAATCTCGGCCATACCACGCGTAATTAACGCTGCGCGAGCATTCGCTCCATAGCCAATGCCATCAGAAATTCCCGCACTAATTGCTAAGACATTTTTTACCGTGCCACCTATTTGAACACCTAATACGTCTGCTGTTGTGTAGATGCGTAAAGTAGGACTATGCATTGCCTCGGCAAGAGCCTGATTCAAGCTTTCCTCATGCGATGCAAGGGTGACTGCAGTCGGTAAGTCTTTCGCCACTTCAGCAGCAAAAGAGGGGCCCGATATCACAGCAAGTGAATGCGAAGCCCCTAAAATCTCCGTTGCAGTTTCATATAGAAATTGCCCTGTTTCAGGTGTCAGACCTTTTGTCGCCCAACTCAGAGATGTTCCTTCCGTGATCAATGGCTTTATCTTTTTAAGCATGCCTGTAAAGGCAATGCTAGGAACAGCGATTAACACATGTTTTGCTTGCGCTAATGCCCACGCCAAGTCAGGTGTAACGACTAGACTTTCAGGAAACGCTAAGCTTGGTAAATAACGTTCATTACTATGAGTTTGTAACATTTCAGCCAAATGTGACTCATTACGCCCCCATAACATGACGTCATTACCATTCCTGGCGATAGCAATCGCTAGCGCAGTCCCCCACGCTCCTGCACCAATGACAAGAGTCGGGAATAATACGTCGTTAGACTGTGTCACAACGTTAGTGTGTTGTTGCGCTGTCTTTAGCAGCTTTTTGCTGGTTTGCTTGCTCAATTTGATTCATATATAAAGCATCAAAGTTCACAGGTGCTAATACTAATTGTGGGAAACCACCTTTTAACACGATGTCTGAAATAACTTCACGAGCAAATGGGAATAATGTATTCGGGCAGTAACTACCTACTAATGGGCCCATTTCTTGATCACTATAGCCTGTTAAAGAGAAGATACCTGCTTGTTTTACTTCAGCTAAGAAAGCCACTTTATCTTCTACTTTTGCCGTAACTGTTACTGTTAATGTAATTTCATGATTATCATCATCAATACGAGCATAACTATTACTTAATTGTAAATCTAACTCTGGCTTCCATTCATCACGAAAGATCTCAGGTGAGTTAGGTGTTTCAAAAGAAATATCTTTTGTGTAGATCTTTTGGATTACAAATTGTGCTTGTTGTTGTTCTTCTGCCATGATACTTCCTTAAACTATAGTAATTAAGACTGGGCTAGCAAGCTATCCAGCTTTTTCGATTGATTAATAGCCATTAGGTCGGTGTAACCACCTATCGACTCGTTATTTATAAATATTTGCGGCACTGTTCGCTGCCGACTCTTTTTCATCATTTCATCGCGTTTACTAGGATCTAAATCGACTCGAATCTCGGTATAAACCAGACCTCTTTTTTCTAGAAACTGTTTCGCCATTACACAATAAGGGCAATGTCCAGATGAATATACTTCAATTTTAGCCATAGTTCTGTTCTTCACGTTCTAACTAAATAGGGGCAGTTTGGCTTCTTTCCAACTATTTAAACCACCTGTTAAGACATAAACATCAGAAAAACCCTTCGCATGCAATTGTTTTGCGGCGCTCCGTGAACGCTGACCACTCACACAAATTAAAATAATCGGCTTAGAAGCGTCTTTTAACGAGCTATCCTCTGCCAATTTTGATAACGGTAGGTTAATTGAGTCCGCAATATGTTCTTTAGCAAATTCAGAGGTCTCTCTAATATCAAGGAAGATACCCTTCTGCTGATTAACAACTTGAATCGCTTGCGCGGTTCCAATCGGTGTAATACCAGAAATTCTACGATTTAACTGCTCAGACATAACCAAGGAAGCAAGCACAACAAATGCTGTCACTAAGATCCAATGATTAACAATAAACTCACCTACGTTTTCCATACTTAACCTATACTCTATTTACAATTCATTCGAACAAAATACATCGCGCATCATTTCAACTAAACGCAAGGTACGATCATCTTTCACTCGATAAAAAATTCGATTGGCATCACGTCTTGAAGCCAAGATTTCTTTATCTCTTAATTTTGCTAAATGTTGAGAAACATTACTTTGGGTGGTGCCGACATAATCAACAATATCTTGCACGGCTAACTCTCTTTCTCCAACCGCACACAAGATTTTTAAGCGCAGTGGGTGTGACATAGCCTTTAATGCATAAGCCGCCCGCTCAATGTCGTGATCATGAGCAATAAGATTGTTTTTTTCTGCTTCCGCCACAAATCTCACCCTAAATACTGTTACATGACTGCAATTAGTCACAAAAGCCCATATAATACACGGCATTTCCTATGGTTTGCATGTATTTAAGTAGAACTCCTGCTTAATATTGGTATATTTGCAGATAACACTCATAATGCTTAAAGATAAAAGGATGATTCCATGAGCCAGCCTCACCGCCCCCTAGCACTCATTATTTTAGACGGTTGGGGTTTCAGTGAAGAGCCTAAAAACAATGCTATTTTTGCGGCAAAAACACCGGTATGGGATCACCTCTGGCAAGATTATCCGCACACTTTAATTAGTGCTTCTGGCGCAGGTGTTGGCCTTCCTGGCGAACAAATGGGTAATTCTGAAGTAGGCCATCTTAATTTAGGGGCAGGGCGTGTTGTTTATCAAGAGTTTACTCGCATCAGCCGTGCCGTACGTACCGGCTCTTTTTTTACAAACCACACCTTAACCCATGCTGTTGATAAAGCCTTAGAGAGTGATAGTGCCGTCCATATTTTAGGCCTATTATCACCCGGTGGAGTACACAGCCATGAAGAGCACATCCAAGCAATGGTTGAGCTTGCTGTACAGCGTGGCGTGAAGAAAGTCTATGTTCATGCCTTTCTTGATGGCCGAGATACCCCCCCTAAAAGTGCACATGCTTCCATTGATGCAATGGAAGAAAAGTTCAAGCAAATAGGCGGGGGACAGTTTGCTTCTCTCATCGGTCGATTTTATGCCATGGATCGCGATCAACGCTGGAATAGGGTTGAGCAGGCCTACAAATTAATTGCTGAAGGTGAGGGTGAGTTTCATGCAGAGAATGCATCGACAGCCCTCAGCAATGCATACGAGCGCGAAGAAACAGATGAGTTTGTTAAAGCCACCACAGTAGGGCCTCAAGCAATTAAAGTAGAAGAGGGCGATGCCATCGTCTTTATGAACTTCCGTTCTGATCGTGCTCGCGAACTGACTAAAAGTTTCACTGAAAGTGATTTTGATAGCTTTCAGCGTAGGCGCACACTTCAACTTGCAGACTTTGTGACCTTAACTGAATATAAGAAAGACTTTACCGCTCCGATTGCATTTCCATCGGAACAGCTACCTAATGTGCTAGGCGAACATATTTCCTCCTTAGGTTTACGGCAATTACGTATTGCTGAAACAGAAAAGTATGCTCACGTTACTTTTTTCTTTAATGGTGGCCGTGATAAGCCCTTTGAAGGTGAAGATCGTATTTTAATACCCTCTCCTAAAGTAACCACCTACGATCTACAGCCCGAGATGAATGCACCTGAACTTGCCGACAAATTAGTAAAAGCGATTCATGGTAATAAATATGATGTCATCATTTGTAATTTTGCCAACGCAGATATGGTCGGGCATACAGGAAATTTTGAAGCCGCTGTCAAAGCAATTGAAGCCTTAGATAACTGTCTAGGACGTGTCTGGTCTGCCCTAAAAGAAGCTGGTGGTGAAATGATCGTCACTGCCGATCATGGTAATGCAGAATTGATGCTGAACGAAAAAACAGGCCAAGCGCATACCGCCCATACCAGTAACTTGGTGCCTTTAATTTATGCAGGCCGGTTGGCAGAGTGTAGTGATCAAGGAACATTATCAGATATTGCGCCGACAATGCTTTCTCTGATGGACTTACCGATCCCAACAGAAATGAGTAATCATCTACTTATTTCTGTGAAATAAAAGACGACATCATTCGTGTTGCACTCTTTCTTTCTCCTCTTATTTTTCAGCTTACACGCTAGTAATGCCTTTGCTGATGAGTCAACACAGCAACAATTAGAATCGGTGCAGACAGAAATTGACAGCTTAAACCAAGATGTAAAAAAAAGCACCGCATCAAAAGAAGCCTTACTAAAACAACTACAACAGCAAAGTCGCACGGTCTCTGTTCTGAATAAGGATCTGTTAGAACTGACAACAAAGATACAACAACAAAGCCGCAAATTATCACAATTACAAAGCCAAGTTGACCAGCAAGAAGGGGAGCAGCTACAGCAATTGGACGCTCTCAATCAACAAATTCGTACCGCCTTTACTCAAGGCCAGCCTAGTTATCTGCAAATTTTATTAAACCAGCATGATCCAGCCACTTTATCTCGTAGCACCAGCTATTTTCGCTACTTTAATCAGGCTCGCCAACAGCAACTTGAAAATATAGAAGTCACACTCAATAATTTATCTGATGAACAAACACGGTTATTCGCAGCACAAAAGCAACAACAGCAACTCTACTCTCAACAAAAACAAAAACAAAAACAACTCCACAGCCAGACCAAGCAACGTCAAATAACATTAAAACAATTAGAGGCACATATCAGTGATCAAAGCTCACGATTAAGCTCACTACATGGTCAACAAAAATCGCTGCAAGCACTATTACAGTCCTTAGATAGCCCGAGTAAGGCTAAACCCAATACTAGTCCTATTAGCTATCAAGATTTTTCAACTTTATCTGGGTCCTTAACTTGGCCAATAAAAGGAAAAATACTTGCACGCTATGGCAGTTCACGAAATGTTGGTAAACTCACATGGCAGGGGATATTAATTTCAGCACCCGCAGGTAAAGATGTTGTAGCCTCAGCACCAGGAAAAGTCGTATTTGCTGACTGGTTACGGGGCTTTGGTCTATTGTTAATCATTGACCATGGCAAGCAATATATGACCTTATATGGTCATAATGAAACACTACTAAAACAAGCTGGAGAGACGGTGTCTGCTGGTGAACTAATCGCTCAGAGTGGTGACAAAGGTGTGCGCGAACATGCTGGTTTATATTTTGAAATTAGGCACAAAGGAAGCCCAACCAATCCTCTAAACTGGTTGCGCAAACAAAGTTAGTTAATATTTTTAGGACAATGGTATGAGTTTTTTAAGACGTGATTTTGGTTTAATTGCTGCTGGTGCAACCTTAGGCATAACACTTGTCTTTGGCCAAATGGTATTTGCAGATAGACCTGCAGCAAGACCAGACTTGCCATTAGAAGAGCTCAGAGCCTTCTCCGAAATTTTTGGGCGTATAAAAAATAATTACGTTGAAGAAGTCGATGATAAAGAGCTGTTACAGAATGCTATTCGCGGCATGCTTTCAGGACTCGACCCCCATTCAACCTATCTCGATCTTAATGATTTTCAGGAGTTACGTGAAGGTACATCAGGTGAGTTTGGTGGGTTAGGAATTGAAGTCACCATGGAAGACGGCTTTGTAAAAGTGGTTTCACCTATTGATGATACGCCTGCAGCCGAAGCCGGACTTCTTGCTGGCGACCTTATTATTCGTTTAGATGACACTCCAGTGAAAGGACTATCGCTAGGAGAGGCCGTAGATATAATGAGAGGAAAACCTGATAGTAAGCTCTTACTAACTATCATTAGAGAAGGTCAGGATAAACCTATTAAAGTTGAACTTACTCGTGCCATTATTAAGGTCAAGAGTGTGAAACAAAAAATGTTAGAACCTGGTTATGGTTATATCCGAATCAGCACCTTTGCCTCGCGAACAGCCAGTAGTTTGAAAGAAGCGATTAGTGCGCTTAAAATTGAAAATGATGGTGCTCTTAATGGTTTAGTTCTAGACTTACGCAACAATCCTGGTGGCTTACTTGCCGCAGCCGTTGATGTCTCTGATGCCTTTATTACCAAAGGCTTGATTGTCTACACTGAAGGTCGTACGCCAGATTCAAATCAAGAATTTAACGCTAAGCCTGTCGATGTTCTCAGTGGTGCCCCCATTATTGTTCTCGTTAATGGCGGTAGCGCATCTGCATCAGAAATTGTTGCTGGTGCATTACAAGACCATAATCGTGCCGTTATTATTGGTACAAAAACCTTTGGTAAAGGTTCGGTACAAACTGTGATGCCGTTAACGAATGAAACAGCAGTGAAAATGACAACTGCACGTTACTTCACGCCATCTGGTCGCTCTATTCAAGCAGAAGGTATCGTGCCTGATATTAAACTTGATCCTGTTACCATCACTGCACGTGATGCAGAAAATATTGCTCGACTTCGCGAACAAGACTTAACAAAACACCTTGAAAACCCAGAAGACAAACCTGAAGAGGGTGAAGAGGAAGTAAGCAGTGACTCTAAGGATGAGATTCCACTTGCTGTATCAGATTATGCATTATCTGAAGCATTGAATTTATTAAAAGGACTTACCATACTGTCTTCTAATAAATAGGGCGTAAGCGTATGTTAACAGTACTGATCCCCCTTGCCGAAGGCTGTGAAGAACTTGAAGCAGTCACTCTAATAGATATCCTACGTCGTGCAGATATTACTGTTGTTACAGCCTCTTTGGCTGAAAACACACTTATCACAGCAAGTCGTGGAGTTCGAATACAGGCAGATACACACCTTGAAAATGTCATTTATGATGACTTTGATATGATCATCTTGCCTGGCGGGTTGCCGGGTAGTACTCACCTCGATGAAGACTCTCATATTCATGCAATCTTAAAAAGACACTACCAATTAGATAAAGCTGTCGCTGCAATTTGTGCCGCACCACTTGTTCTCGCCCATGCTGGTTTATTAGATGGTAAAAGAGCAACCTGTTATCCAGGTGTGTTAAGCCCAGATAATTGGCCAAATATTCAGTTATGTAATGATGCGACAGTAATCGATGGCAGAGTGTTGACTTCTAGAGGTCCCGGAACAGCAATAGATTTTGCCTTAAGCATTATTGAATTTCTTAAGGATCGAGAGACTCGGAATACCGTTGAAATTAGCTTATCACGTACAGTGTAAAAGCAAATTAATTAGGAACAAATTATGTCTTCGATGAATATGTCTGAACTCTCAATATTGCTGATTGAGCCTTCACCCATGCAGCGAAAAGTTATCCTGTCTCATCTCCAAGAAGAGGGGGTGAATAAAATTGATGGTGTGGCTACCGGTCAAGAAGCGCTCGATCTTATTAGCCACTATCCACCCGATCTAATTATCAGTGCCATGTATTTGCCTGACATGATGGCAACCGAATTATTAGACACGATTCGCCATATTGAATCGCTAAAAGAAACCAACTTTATGCTGGTGTCTAGTGAAACGAGTATAAAAGTACTTGAGCCTATACGTCAGGCAGGTGTTGTTGCTATTTTACCCAAGCCATTTGATCATGCAGATCTACACCGTGCTTTACGCACAACGATAGATTATATTGACCCTGAAGAAATGGAGTTGGAGAGTTACGACATTGAGGAGCTCAATGTATTGCTCGTAGATGACAGCCTGACAGCCCGTAATCATATTAAGCGCGTATTGACTAGTCTGGGTATTCAAAACATTCAAACGGCAAATGATGGCTTGCAAGCAGCACAAATATTAAGCGATGCCAGCTTTGATCTTATTGTGACAGATTTAAATATGCCTGAAATGGATGGTGAGCAATTAACTGAGTTTGTACGTACAGAGCTAGGTAATACCTATGTCCCCATCCTGATGGTAACCAGTGAATCAGATGAAGCAAGACTGGGTAATGTGCAACAATCAGGCGTGTCTGCAATTGTAGATAAACCTTTTGAGCCTCAATCTATCCGTGAAATTCTCTATCGGGTATTAGACGAGCAAAGCTAACCGTTCTGCCTCGATAGCTTCCTTAACCTGACTCGCTAGCTGAGCTTGAAGTGAAGATGTTCTTTGTCTTTTATCACACAAAGCGCTTCGAAAACCCAGATAGTCTGCTCCGAAAGAACTTAAGGTAGAAATATCTTCAAGTCGTAAAGCGCCAGCTAAACCACATAATAATTGATGATCTTCTGCTTGCTGAACAAAGTGAGTTAACTGTTCTTCATCCCAGTGATCTTGTAAATGCTGACCATTTTTAATGGCGGTATCAACCATTACACCATGAAAACCAGCCTCTTTTAATAAGGGTAAAACATCTAGCTGAAGAGGCTTATCTGCAAATAGTACGGCAATAACAGGGGTGTTAAGAGAGCTAACGGTGGGCGCTAAGTCCCTTATACATAGCCTTAATTCATTATCAGGAAAGAGCCCGATCTTGACATAATCAACGCCTGATTCCGCCATCATTATCATTGCTTGTGCAATCTGCTGAGCCTCCATCGCTAAGTCACCAATCGTGGCACTGGTTTGGCAGCGTCCATCGACCATTTTCACAATTTGACTGACGGTTGAAACAGATAGTGCACCTAATGCTCCTTTTGCAGGATCTTTCATATCTAAAATATCAGGTAATACTGCTGATAATGCATGAGCTTCTTGCAACGATTGCACACTGGCCAACCATTTAGTCATTAAGAGTTATTCCTGCATCTTTAATTTTATCCATTAACCAAGACCATGCTTCAAGCTCTCTTGGTCCAGCCGTTTTATCCATTGCAATTGTTAAATAAGTGATCTCTTGCTGAATTTTCTCTTCAGATAACATTCCCAAACGACTCACTAAAATAGCCGCATCAATAACCGCACTTTGGGCGCGGTTAAATCCTCTGAAAGGAGTGTGACTGAAGTCACCCATCACTGCGGCTTTAAATGTTGCTCGAGGATCGTCATCTTCAAATGAAACAATTTCAACTTCAGTATGAGCTAAAGCCTGAGCTAAGTATTCTCCTTCGATTTGAAGGCAGGGGAGTGTAGGCCAGTCACGTCGACCTGTTAATGATCCTGCAAAAACACGCACATCATCAGTGTAATTAATGACACACTGGCGATGTCTCTTTAAGTTGTCATAGGTTGCTGAAGGTTTAAAAGGCCTTATAAAGAAGTAACCATTCACTTCTTCTATACCCATTGGTGCTGAATGTGCTCGCCCATCCTCTGATAGAGTCGTTACGATAACTTCATGTACTTTACAGTCAAGACTTACTTTAAGCTGTGCCACATTTTTTTCCTGTTGTCATTGTTGTTCCCTCAGCTTTTTGCTCGCTAAGATCTTGCTCTTCTTTTAGGACTGCTGAGCCCCAGTCTAACTCTTCATCTTGAGTATAGCGTTTGCCTAATTGCCAAGCGACTTGTGCTCTGGCTAATTCGGCTCCCAAATAAAAGGCGTGCCCGGTATCCTGTTTTAAATCCAGTTGAGGATAAAAAGAAAAGGGATCGGTATCCTGCATCAAACCATCACGGTTAAACATATAGATCCCCTGTTCTGCGACCTTAATTCTATAATTTGGATCCTTAATATTACTCGCCAATTCAGCAATGTCATCAGCATTATCAGGAAATGGACGTCGATCGTGGGCAACAAGTAAATCACTACTAATATCACGTGGTAGGCTACTATCTTCTTTAGCCGTATACATTATTCTTCTAGCAATATTAGCTTGCTGTATGGCATTTCGTGCATGAGGACTCACTTCGGTCGCCAGTACATTATTGATATTAAGCTCTGATATTATTCCAAATAATACGGCATTGATCCCACTGGTATCTGCATCTGTTAACTCTGTTAAATTGCCCACCCCCATCATAATGTCTATATCTGGGTAGCGACGACGTAGTTCGTGATAACGAACAATCGAATCGGTTAAGCCAAAATGAATAGGATCAAGAATTGGATCAGCAATCCACGGTCGATTGATCTTATCCATTAACTCCATTGCTCGTTCTAAAGAGGCTAATGATCCCATTTCTGCTGGTACTAAAATTGGAACAGCATCTATTTCTTCGGCTAAATGGTAGGTCTTTTCAGTCAGACTCAGTAAGTAATCAGCACCAGCTTTAGCTGCTCGGCGTAAATCATTTAGCTCTAAAGAATCTACGCTGACTTTAAGCCCTTGCTCATGTAACGCTACAATAGCTTCTTCGAGGTGTGGAAACTTCTCTTCAGGTAAACAGCCAATATCAATGACGTTAGCACCATTATCACTATAATATTTAGCACGCTCAACAATACTCTCGATAGAACGTTCTGGAGCATCGACTATTTCAGCAAAGATATTGACATCATAACGACTTAAATCTGGCTGAATTTTCTTCTTACCAAAAAAAAGAGGTAAGTCTTTCACTTCTTCAGGGCCACGAATAACAGGAACAGCAAGTTGTTTACTTAATAACTCTAAATCACCTCGACATCGTCCCGGCACGATAATTCTAGTGCAGTCCGCTACATCTTCTGGTTTTAGCCGGCGTGCAATCATTTTATCAGTAATCAATGCAGCAACAGATACCCCTATTTGATGAACTCGGTGTTCAAATGGAAGAGGGGACATGGATGCTAAAACCTTATGCAAACTTGCCTCAGCTAGCTTACCGGTTAAAAAAAGTATTTTATCTGCCATTATTTAGCCGTTACTCTAGCTCTGCTAATCGTACTTGTAAGGCTGCGAGTAACTTTTCAGGGTTTTCTACCACGGTAGTGGCTTCGAATGAACGCAATTTATGAGTATGGGTCAGATCCACTTCTCGAGGCCACACTTTTACAATTCTATCAGGTGCAGGTGTGTCCATTTCAGGCTCAGTATCACAGGCTAAAATTATACTTGGGATCCGGCATTTCCCTGCTTGCGCATAGATATTAGTCACTAAAGTATCTGACAAGCCTAAAACCATTTTGGCCACGGTGTTCGATGTTGCAGGAGCGACAACCAATGTATGGTAATCACCACGATAAAATAATCCAACGGGTGGAGAGCTTGCGGCACGATCCCGATACACTCGGCCTTCATCATTGATTGCCTTAGGATCATGCCCATACATACGAATTACTTCTTCGCCGGCACGACTATAAAACAAGTCAACACCATCCAAATCTCGGATAATTTCTAAACATTCTTCCAAATAGTGACCTGACCCTGTCACCGCCCAAGCAATGCGTGATTTTTCTGGAGCTGATTGCATGATATTGACCTTATAAAACAAGCTAATTATGTAATTTTGACAGAGTATCTGCCGTTAGTAAAAAATAAGATAGTTATTCCCTTATTTAATACGTTAGAATTAACCTATAACATGATTTTTCGGAGTGAATAAAATGGCAACAACAAGTAACCCTATTCCCAAAATAGTCGTCGTCGGTGGTGGAGCCGGAGGACTAGAGCTGGTCACAAAATTAGGCCGGAAATTAGGAAGAAAAGGTAAGGCTGAAATTACACTTGTTGATAGTACCCATACGCATATTTGGAAACCACTATTACATGAAGTTGCGGCAGGCACTATTGACTCACATGAAGACGAAATAGAATACCTAAGCCAAGCTATGTGTAGTGGCTTCCGCTTCCGTCTCGGTCGAATGAATGACTTAGATCGCGACAATAAACGTATTACTGTTGCTCCCACTATCAATGCTAATGGTGAAGAAATCATTCCTCAACGAAGCTTTGATTACGATTACTTAGTGATTGCGGTCGGTAGTGTCAGCCACGATTTTGGCATTAAAGGTGTTGAGCAAAACTGTTTCTTTATCGATACCACAACTCAAGCTGAAAACTTTCAATCTCAACTACTTGAATCCTATCTTCGCGCACATACTCAAGGCTCACCTGTTAATGAAGGTCAACTTGATATCGCCATTGTCGGTGCCGGAGCAACAGGTGTTGAATTAAGTGCCCAGCTTCATGAAGTCTCACATTTACTCACCGCTTATGGCTTAGATGAAGTTAAACCAACTGATGTCAAAATAAGCATTATTGAAGCAGCAGATCGTGTTCTTCCCGGTCTACCTGAAAATTTATCCGCTGCGACTGCCGTCGAACTTAATAAACTTGGCGTCAGCTTATTTACCAATGAACGTGTTACTGAAATTACCGCTGATGAAATTCGTACAGAAAGCGGTAAAGTCATTCCAGCAGCGATTAAAGTCTGGGCTGCGGGGATCAAAGCTCCCGACTTCCTTAAAGATATTGCCGGCCTAGAAACAAACTGGATCAATCAACTTGTTGTTAAGCAAACCCTGCAAACGACTCTTGATGATGATATTTACTCCATCGGTGATTGTTGTGCTTGTAAGTGGGTAGGGGAAGATCAAAATGTTCCTCCTCGCGCTCAAGCTGCCCACCAAATGGCATCTCATGTGTATACCTCAATTACTCGTCGTATGGCCGAAAAGCCGATTACTGACTACCATTACCATGACTATGGTTCTCTGGTATCGCTAGGAAAGTATAGTACTGTCGGTAATATGATGGGGAACCTCAGCAAAGGTAGCTTAATGGTTGAAGGCTTTATGGCCAGAATGATGTATCTTTCATTATATAAAATGCACCAAGTCGCCTTATTCGGCTTTTTCCGTGTCGGAATGTTAACCCTATCTCATATCTTCCGCCGTAGCGTTCATCCGAAAATTAAGCTGCATTAATCCAGACCTACAGCTTTTTTATTATCTATAAATCTCAAATCAATAGCGTATTAATTAAAGCGCTGTTTTATTTTAATGACATTCGTTCTGAAATACCTGAACCAGAAATTTTATGTTTCACTGCCGCAGCAATATGAATAATAATCAAAGCGATAAAAACAAATGCTAAATACTCATGTAGTTCTGTATAGCGTTCACGCATTACTTGATCGGCTTCTGCCAACCTCGGCAAAGGCAGCCCCCAGAATTTAGTGGCGTATTTGCTGTACATTGATTGCATATAACCAGAAAGGGGCATAGCAAGCATAACAAGATAAAGTAAGCCGTGAACGGCTCCTGCTGCTCTTTTCTGCCACTTTGAGATGCTATCTGGTAGTGCGGGAGGGGTATGCGTTAAACGCCAAATAATTCGCAATACAATCAGCATAGCAGCCGTTAAGCCCAACGACTTATGTAATAAAAAATAAAAGGCCCTGACACTTTCTTCACCAACAGGCAATTCTGACTTTTTGGGTAACTCGACCATAAAGAGACCTAAACCAATCATACCCAGAATAATAAAGGCAATTAGCCAATGTAGAATTATTTGTACACGATCATAACGCTCGATAGCTTCAGGCATTTTTTTCTCCATTTATGTTTTCACTCAACTAAAACAATAAAGGCCATATGATGATGGCCTTTATTGTTTTTATGTCTAACTCAGAGTCTAAATATCTAAATTAGTTGCTTGCAGAGCATTTGTTTCAATAAATTCTCGACGTGGCTCTACATTTTCACCCATTAAGGTGTTGAATGTTTCATCTGCAGAAATAGCATCCTCAATCGTTACCTGTAATAAACGACGCTTACTCTTATCCATTGTTGTTTCCCATAACTGATCAGGGTTCATTTCGCCCAATCCTTTATACCGCTGAACATATTGGCCTCGACGAGCTTCTACCATCAACCATTTCACTACTTCGGCAAAATCAGCTACATCTTCACTTCGTTCTCCACGTTGGACACGAGATCCAGAAACAATCAAGCCATTGATTTTATTTGAGAATGAAAGGATTCTTTGATATTCATTACTATCAAAGAAAGCGGCTGGAATATGGAAGTCAGTACTGATACCGTGGCGGTTAAAGCTAACATTAATATAGCGAGAACCATCTTCTTTTGTTGCTGCGGTTAAGGTATAGCTTGTACCTGTTGGTAAGCCAATATTTAACTTTTCTTCAATCGACGTTAACCATGTTGTCATCGCCGCACTATCATCAAAATCAATCGATGGCTGATAAATTAGTTGCTCTAGAAAAGCAGGGTAGTAATGACTAGATAACCGAGCCACTACTGCTTTCACAGTTTGATACTCTTCAATCAATGAGGCTAATGCATTACCGCTAATTGCATCTGAAGAGTCACTGGTATAGAGTTCAGCATTTGCTAATGCTAGCTCTGTTAAATACTTCTCCATTTCTCCATCATCTTTCACATAGCGCTCTTGCTTACCTTTTTTAATTTTATATAAAGGTGGCTGAGCAATATAAACATGACCTCGTTCGACTAGCTCGGGCATCTGACGATAGAAGAAGGTTAATAATAATGTTCGGATATGAGATCCATCCACATCGGCATCAGTCATAATAATAATATGATGATATCGTAATTTTTCAGGATCGTATTCATCTCTACCAATACCACAGCCTAACGCAGTAATCAGTGTACCTACTTCAGCAGAGCTGATCATTTTGTCAAAACGAGCACGCTCAACATTAAGAATTTTTCCTTTCAACGGTAAAATAGCTTGTGTCCGACGATCACGCCCTTGTTTTGCACTGCCTCCCGCAGAGTCACCCTCTACAAGGAATAGTTCAGAGAGGGCAGGGTCACGCTCCTGACAATCTGCTAATTTACCTGGTAAGCCCGCTATATCAAGAGCACCTTTACGACGCGTTAACTCTCGTGCTTTACGTGCCGCATCACGAGCTCTTGCTGCATCGACCATTTTATTCGCGATCAATTTACTGTCGGTAGGATTTTCTACTAAATAATCATGGAAGAACTCATTCGTTAAAGACTCCACAATCGTTCTGACTTCTGATGACACCAACTTATCTTTTGTCTGCGATGAGAATTTAGGATCAGGTACTTTTACTGATAATACTGCGGTCAAACCTTCACGAGCATCATCACCACTGGTGGTGACTTTTGATTTTTTCGCTAAGCCTTCAGATTCAATATATTGATTTAATGTACGCGTTAACGCTGCTCTAAAGCCGGCAAGGTGAGTACCACCATCTCGTTGAGGAATATTATTAGTAAAACAGTGAATATTCTCTTGATATGAGTCAGTCCATTGCATAGCAAGATCAACAACAACACCTTCTCTCTCACCAGAGATATTGATGATGGTTTCATGAGCGGCTGCTTTATTTTTATTTAAATGATCCACAAAGGCGACAATCCCACCCTCATAATAAAACACTTCACTTTGCTCGTCTCGTTCATCAGTCAGGACAATACGAACACCTGAGTTTAAAAAGGCCAGCTCTCTAATTCGTTTTGCTAAAATTTTATAATCAAAAGATAAGACATTTGAAAATATTTCTTCACTTGGCCAAAACTGTATTTTAGTTCCGGTTTCGTCTGTCGCCTCAGCTTCAACAATACGACCATCAGGTTCACTATCTGAATAACTTTGACGATGGACATGGCCATCACGACCAATTTCTAATGTTAATTTTTTAGACAGGGCATTTACAACTGAGACACCTACACCATGTAAGCCGCCAGACACTTTATATGAATTATCATCAAACTTACCACCAGCATGCAAGACGGTCATGATTACTTCTGCGGCAGAAATACCTTCTTCCTCATGAATATCAACCGGAATTCCGCGACCATTATCTGAAACGGATACCGACTCATCAGGGTGGATACGAACATTAATTTCGCTACAATATCCTGCCAGCGACTCATCAATGGAATTATCTAAAACCTCAAACACCATATGGTGCAAGCCGGTACCATCATCTGTATCACCGATATACATGCCGGGACGTTTACGTACAGCATCTAAACCTTTTAGTACTTTAATATTCGACGAGTCGTATGTGTTTTCTTCGGTTGTCATAATGTATCCATAATGAAGACAGTTTTATCAGCGGGTATTTTAGCACATAGTGAGGCTATTCTCTTTACTCACCAAGATGTCCCTGTTTCACGTGAAACACTGCTACGTCACTATTGGGTTCTAGTTCAAAATCTGTTGCAGTTATAAAGACTTGTGCAGGCAATTTAGCCAGTTCTGACAAGACATTATTTTGATGATGAGAGTCCAATTCTGAGCTAATATCATCTAATAACAGTATCGTTTTTTCATGGCTGTTTTGTTCGGTAATTTTGGCTTGCGCCATGCAGAGTGCTAGAAAAAACAACTTCTGTTGTCCTCGTGAAAATACCTCGAATGGGTCAAGTTCATTAATTCTAAATGACCAATCAGCAGCATGACTTCCCGAACGTGTATAACCAAGGTGCCTATCTCGTTCTATTGCCTTAGTAAGAGATTGTAATAAGGACTCACCTTTAAGCCATCCACTACGATATTTTATTGAAAAATCAGCCTCTTTATAATCCGGACATATCTGTGAAAAAACTTTTTTGAATTCCTCTAACAAGCATTCTAACTGCGACTTTCTAAGTGCAGTTATTGTTTCACCATGTTCTGCAAGATGATTATCCCAGACTTGTATTTCATCTATTTTTTTATGCTGTCTCAGTGCAGAATTCCGCTGCTGTAAGATTTTTTTATAGGATTGCCAATGAAAATTAAAGCTTGGTTCCACGTGAAACAAACCCCAATCTAAGATGCGACGACGATAGCGAGGACCTTGCTCAAAGAACTGATGACAATTTGCAGGAATAAACTGCATTGGTAGTTGTATTGCTAGCTCAGAAAGTCGCTTTAATGGGGCACTATTAAGTCTTATCGTTAAACCATTAGAGTGAGAATACTGTAGTCCAAGCGGTATATTTTTAGACGTTTTTGCCACTATTTGGATCTGCTGCTGACCAAATTTAACAGCTGATTTTAATGAACGAGTGCGAAAGGAGCGACCCATTGACAGCATATGGATAGCTTCAAGTACACTCGTTTTACCCGCACCATTATCCCCAAGAATTAAGTTAATTCCAGGCTGAGGCTCAAAACTCAAATCACTTAAGTTTCGCAGATTAGATATACGTAATTGGCTTAGCAATAGTGTGTCCGCATGGCTTAATAAGTGAGATCCAAATGCCATACTCTACGGCAAAACCCCGTGCCAATAAACACTTTATTTGCCTTATAAAAGATTGGCAATTTGAGCAGTAAGATTTCGTTTTTCCGCCACGTAATCACCGCTTAAAACAAAGCCTAGTAATTGATTACTGTCGTTTTCAAATAATGCTTTTTGTCCAGAAGCGGATTCATTAGTCTCGATCCTCCACTGCCCACTGACATCTCTAGCAGGTGCAGCGACCACAAGAGGGTAACAAGGGGTCTTTATCGTAACTGGCATTGCAGGGTATTTAACTGCTGTTTTTATTCCTGAGAGCGTGTTTGCAAGTGATTTAGCGGCGGCTGTAATAGGAGCAATGTAAAGTAAATTATGTCCCGCTATTTCAGCACAATCACCTAATGCATATATATCTTGATCAGATGTTTGTAAGTATTTATCCGTTATAACACCACGTGATACATCTAAGCCCGCCGACCTAGCAAGTGCTGTTCGAGATCTTAGTCCAATTGCTGAAACAACGAGATCAGCATGAATAGTGTCACCATTTTCTAGCGTGAGACTATAGCCTACTGATGCGGTGTTAATCACTTTGGCCACCGTGTTCAGGTGAATTTCAACGCCACATTCAGTAAGTTTTTCTGCCAGTTCTGTAGCAACACGCTCAGGCAGTAAGCCCATCATTAATTGTGGGTTGGGGCCTATGATTGATACATCGTAGCCCGCATCGATTAAATCATTAGCAAATTCACAGCCAATTAAACCTGGGCCGACAATTGCTACTTTTTTAGCATTATTCAGTTGCTGACGAAAGACAGTATAATCGGCAAGATCATTAATGGATAAAATCTCATTACTACAGTCCCCCTTAATTGGTAAGCTAAGCGGTTCAGCTCCGACAGCAAGTACACATTTTTTGTACTGCAAAACTTGCCCCGTTGATAGAGTAAGTTGATGCTGCATTGCATCAATACTATCAACGTGAGTATTAGTTATTATTTCTGCAGCTAACTTTTCAGCCATGGTTTCAGCATCAAACATCGCTATCTGATCAGCTGTTTTACCTTTGCTCAAGGCATTAGAAAGTACAGGCTTCGGATAACTAGAACCATCATCTTCACTGATCAAGATAAGCGCTGATACCGAGTCTTTTTTTCTAAATTCGCGTGCAAATGTGTAAGCAGCAATACCTGTACCAATGATTATAATCGCTTCTACATCCATCAAACTCTCTCTTTATCTATTTTTAAAATGAAGAGGAGAGTATAAAACTCTCCTCTTGTTTGTTTTAAACTTCTACCATCTCAAAGTCATCTTTACCGACGCCACATTCTGGACACTCCCAATCACTTGGAACATCTTCCCATTTTGTACCGGGAGTAAGTCCATCTTCTGGAGCACCTTTAACTTCATCATAAACCCAACCACATACTACGCATACCCACTTTTTCATTTTCTTCTCCACCATCACACAATATTAAAATTTTATTTTGTTGAATCTAACGCAACTTGATAGCCCTGAACCTTGTTGCTTTCAAATTTTAAAAAAAACAGAAAAATGCTTATCTGCCGAAGATAATACTTTAGCAAAAGATTAAGCATGATCCGGTTCTGTAAACTGTTCATCACTTTCGGCAACTGCTGCTTGAGTTTAGTTCACCTAATCATCTAGACAATCGTTAGTATCACCTGAGGTGAATAATAACTTAAGATGACTACAAACATGTGCAGTTTCTCTCTAGCGCTCCTTCAATACTGCTGCGAATTCATCAGTAGCTAATTCATAGCAGTGCTTGGCAAAATGAGGATATGTTTTATTGACTAGTGATTCGGCTGATCATGCGCCTTATGAATGATATTTACTGCGCGATGATGATTAGCTGTCATCAGTCATATTAATAGCTTATTACTTCAGCTGGTAAGCTATCTACTTTCTATGTTAATTTAGAACGAACTGATTATTACGATAGTATTAAGCGGAATTTACGATTATGAATTTACCAACACTTAGGCAACTTCACTATTTAACAGCTGTAGTCGAGCTAAAACACTTTGGTCACGCTGCGGAGCAATGCTTTGTCACTCAATCTACATTAAGTGCAGGCATACAAGATCTTGAAGCAAATTTAGGTGTCACTCTCTTAGAACGTAACAATCGTAAAGTACACCCAACAGCATTAGGACAAGAAATTGCAAAACAAGCACACTATATCTTGTCATTATCGGCAGATCTTGTTGATACCGCTCGTTCTGAACGTGACCCGCTAACAGGCCGAGTAAGAATAGGTCTTATCCCTAGTATTAGCCCATTTATCCTACCTAAAGCACTCAAATCAATTCGCCAACACTTACCTGATTTAGAACTCATCCTTATTGAGGATCAGTCTGAACGCTTATTAAGCCAGTTACGTTCAGGGGAGATTGATGTTGCCTTACTGGCATTTCCGTTTGATACTGCGGAATTCAACCACCACATTTTTGCACAAGAACGCTTTTGGGTCGCCTTGCCTCAGAATCACACTCTCACTCAGCAAACCATGATCACTGCTGAACAACTGCCAAGTGAAGAACTACTCCTGTTATCAGAAGGGCATTGTCTACGCGATCATGCTCTATCAGCGTGTAATTTACCATCGACAAAGCAGCGCAGCAGTGTGCAAGGCACAAGCTTATATACGCTAATTGAGATGGTCGCAGGTGGCTTAGGATTGACATTAATACCTGAGATGGCGCTTCACTCTGATATCGTGCAAAGAAATGATATCTGCCTAAGACCATTTACAAATGAAAATGATACCCCGACGAGAGAGTTAGGTTTAGTATGGCGCCCTAGTTATAGTAGAGAGACAACCCTTAATCTACTTAGCGAACATTTTGTTAATGCTCTGAAAGAACACTAAAGATTACTCTGTTCGCCCATAAAATAATCGTAACTTAAGAAACTGTTGCCTAATACGAGCTCCACTCAATGGTGGGCGAAAGGTTGCGTAAATGCGGCCTTTAGGATCAACTAAGAAGATATGATGTTCTTGTTCAATCAGGTAACTTCCATCAGCAAAATCCGTTTTGAGAAAAAGAGCAATAAATGACTGGGAAAGAGAATCGAGATCATTATTGCTCGGTGATAAAGCCACCGTCCTAGCTAAAGTCTGCGCAGTTAAAAAAGCCTGTAATTGTTCAAGCGATTCATTGTCAGAGTCCAGTCCAATAACAAGAAATTGGACATCATTACTCGCAAAAGAGGCGTTTAATTCCGCCAGACTGTCCAAGCTTTGTCTACACGCAGGCAAGCATGCGCCATGAGTGAAATAGACAAAGCTCCATTTATTCTTAAGCCAATCATTAGTGAGTACTAACTCATCTATCTTACCTTGTGAAAATGAGCTTAGCTCTCTATAGGGTGATTCAATATAGTCCTGCATTGCAATGGGGATCTCGCGGTGTTCTTTCTGCAATGAAGGTAGTTTATTAGCCCATAAAATTAATATAAAAACTACAATCATGAGATAAGTGAATAGAAAACACTTAGAATTAAGGCCTTTACAACGTTTTGCCATGAATACAGTTTCCATTGTTATGTCATTTCAGCTTAAATCCTACCACCAATATGAGTTCTGAATGAGCGAAAAATTATTCAAATCAACCGCAATAGTCAGCATGATGACCTTTATCTCGCGGATCTTAGGCTTTGCCCGAGATATTGTGATCGCCCGCTTATTTGGGGCGGGTCTTGGAGCAGATGTATTTTTTGTCGCTTTTAAAATCCCCAATTTCTTACGTCGACTCTTTGCCGAAGGTGCGTTCTCACAAGCATTTATTCCAGTTTTAGCAGAGTATCGCCAAAGTGAAGATAAAGATCTCAAATTATTAATCGCTAATACCTCAGGTACTTTAGCCATAATATTATTAGCCATTACAGCCTTAGGAGTCTTCAGTGCCCCGTGGTTAATCATGGCTTTTGCTCCGGGATTTATTGAAGATCCCTATAAAATAGGCCTTGCTGGTAATTTATTAAAAATCACCTTCCCTTATTTGTTTTTTATCTCACTAACAGCCTTAGCAGGATCAATACTTAATAGTTTTGGTAAATTTGCGGTTCCGGCCTTTACCCCGGTATTTCTTAATATATCGCTTATTTCATGTGCAATTTTCTTGTCGCCACACCTTGATGAACCTGTGACAGCGTTAGCATGGGGCGTCTTTATAGGTGGCGCTGTGCAGCTCCTCTTTCAAATTCCTTTCCTACTCAACATCAAACAACTACCCAAACCACGTTGGGGCTGGAAAGACAGTGGCGTAAGAAAAATCATTAACTTAATGATTCCAGCAATGTTTGGTGTTTCAGTGTCACAAATCAATCTATTACTCGACACCTTACTCGCTTCATTTCTGGTAACAGGTAGCATTTCTTGGCTTTATTATTCAGATCGATTAGTGGAGTTCCCTCTCGGCATTTTTGGAATTGCTCTTGCCACGGTTATCTTGCCAAGCTTATCAAAAAAACATGCATCGAAATCATCGGACGAATTCTCCCATACCATTGACTGGGCATTACGCTGGGTATTCATTATTGCTACACCTGCTGCAATAGGCCTTATTTGGCTTGCAGAGCCTTTATTACTAACATTGTTTCAGTACGGTGAGTTTAGCCCTGAAGATGCTCACAGCGCTTCTCTCAGCCTCAAGGCCTATGGATTAGGTTTGCTTCCCTTTATCTTCATTAAAGTACTCGCTCCCGCCTACTATGCCCGCCAAGATACAAAAACCCCAGTCAAGATTGGTATTATTGCGATGGTGACCAATATGGTGTTAAATATTATTTTAATGATGCAATTTGCTCATGTTGGCCTAGCATTGGCAACTGCTCTAGCGGCAATGCTCAATGCTGGTTTACTTTATCGGGGCTTACGAAAGCGACAGATTTATCAGGCTCGTAAAGGTTGGGGGCGTTTTATGATCAAATTACTCGTCCCCAATACCGCCTTATTGCTGTTATTGGCTTTTTTCACTCCTGACTCCAGCACATGGGTTGCCAGCACAATGTGGCAAAGAGTGGGCTTCTTATCAGCGTTAATTGCCAGCGCTATAAGCATTTATTTTATCGCCTTGTCCCTTATTGGCATCAAGGTAAAACGCTTGTTAAAGCCTTCTACTAGCCATTAAACCTTGCTCTAAATATTGATGCGAGCTGGCACTCCGACGAAAAACTCACCTTGATGAGAAAGTAAACACATGGTGCCTGTAAATGATGGCTGCTTCTATATTCAGACCTTCAGCAGCCTTACTCGACACCTTAAACTCAATTGAAGTGAGAATAACAAAGCATACACAGCAAGTGTCTTGGCCTCAAACAAGAGTTAAAAAAACGGTAATGGGCCGATGTATAAGGCTAGCCATTACAATTTTCAGCAGACTAATTAGTCTGCTTTTAACGCTTCAAAACTATTCGCAGCACTCTCTGTGGCTAATTCTACCGTAGAGGCCAGCACATTATAGTGGCCCATCTTGCGGCTGGGACGTGCTTCTTTTTTACCGTAAAGGTGGAGCTTGTTTTGTGGCTGAGCTAATAATAACTCCCAATGTGGCTGACTGCTGCCCCATACATCACCCAAAAGGTTAATCATCACCACAGGAGAAGTTAAATCACAGCTCCCTGAAGGTAAACCACATAGCATTCTAACTTGTTGTTCGAACTGCGATGTTTGACAGGCATCTAAGGTGTAGTGACCTGAGTTATGAGGGCGAGGCGCGATCTCATTGGCTAAAATGTCACCTTCCTTAGAAATAAAGAATTCAACCGCCATCGTGCCCACATAGTCTAAACCGCTAGCAATCGTCTCAGCCATTGCAATCACTTGTTTAGCCTGCTGCTCTGACACGCTACTCGGGACAGTGGTAGAGTGTAAAATACCATTTACATGGACATTTTCAGCGACAGGGAAATGATTCACTTCACCAGATTGACTCCGAGCTAAGACAGTAGAGACTTCACGCTCAAGATTGATTCGTTGCTCCAAAACACATTCAACTTCATTCAAGTCAGAAAAAGCAGCACGAACATCATTGGCATCTTGACACACTACTTGACCTTTACCGTCATAACCAAAGCTTGCTGCTTTGATGATTGCTGGGAAGTGGAAAGTGTCAACAATGGCATCAATATCTTCTGTACTGCGAATCGCAGCATAGGGAGCGAGGTTAATTCCTAATGACTCGATAAATGCTTTTTCAACTAATCTATTTTGAGTTGAAGACAATACCTTTGATGAAGGGTGAACAGTTGTTTTAGCTTCTAGGTAAGACAGCACTGTTGCAGGAATATTTTCAAACTCCGTAGTAACCGCATCACATAGCTCAGCAAGCTGCTCTAAAGCAGTCTCATCAGTATATTGTGCACAGATATGTTGATCAGCAATAACGCCTGCTGGACTATTCATATCGGGCTCTAACACGATGACTTTATAACCCATCGTTTGAGCTGCCGTTACAAACATGCGGCCTAATTGACCACCGCCAAGCATACCAAGTGTCGCGCCAGGTAAAATCATCATAGTATTGTCTTTAATTATTGTGGAGGAAGCGTCATTGCCAACACACTTTTATGTTGGTCTTTTCTAAATTGTTCTAATTTCTCTGCTAATGCATTATCCGTAGTGGCAAGCTGTGCAATAGCAAATAATGCTGCATTTGCCGCGCCGGCTTCACCGATTGCAAACGTAGCAACGGGAATACCTTTTGGCATTTGTACAATAGATAATAATGAATCCTGTCCTTTCAAATAACGCGAAGGGACGGGCACTCCTAAAACAGGTACCGTTGTATTGGCTGCTAACATACCTGGTAAGTGCGCTGCTCCACCTGCTCCAGCGATAATACACGCCAAGCCTTTCTCTTTTGCGGTGAGAGCGTAATCAGTTAATAAGTCAGGAGTACGGTGAGCCGACACGACCTTAGCTTCATACGCGATTCCAAAGGCTTCAAGTTGTTCAACTGCTTTTTGCATAACGGGCCAGTCACTATTACTGCCCATCACAACACCGACTACTACTGCTTTAACCATAATTTCCCCGTTATCTTTCTAAAAAATAACGCACCATTTTAGCTAATTTGTTGAAAATAGGGAAATTTAAGCATGACTTAATTAATTTGAGCAATGAGAATTAAGCTAAGGTGGTGGAAATAAGCCGAACTCTAACATTAAAGAGTCTATTACCATTATTTATTTCGGGTTATTATAAGGCTTCTATTCTATGTTAGAGAATTTTGTTATGAAGTCGCTATTCATTCAGTCACGCTTTTCACTGCTGTTACTCTCGCTTCTATTTAGCTTTTTCTTATCCGCCTGTGACAATTTTGGGGATAAAGCGGCAGAAGACGTAGAGATCCTCACCTTAACTGATGAAAATATTCAGCTATTTTCTCAAACATTGGTCCAGGATTATAGCGCTATTCACAGCACACTCCTGACTCAGTTTGATCGCTTTAGGTCAGCTAACGATTCATTCGGTTTTGCTCAATATAGGAACTACAATTGGACTCCCATGTATATTGAGAAAAAAGACTATTATTGGGCGGTGTTCAAAAAAAACCGCAGCTATATTGAATCCTCAAACCTAACGTCATTTTTTCTTGGTTTTGAAAATTTAATTTATCTCGGTATTAACCTAAAGAATGGCTTATTAGATGAAGATCAGAGCTTAATTGATGACACACTAGAAGAAGCTAAGCACGATCAGCAAACACTTACAGCTCTTTTGAAGACACTCTAATTCACAGCTTTAATAGATTAGTGAATTAGAGTGCCGTGCCTGTTTACGGCTAAGACTCCACCTTCTCGGTGAAGCCACATTCTTTCTGTGGGCAGACTTTTTCCGTTCCTCGGCTTTTAGTCGTTTTCACTGTTAGAATTGGCCATTTACAATCTGGGCATTCTTCATTTAACGGTTCATTCCACAAAGCATAATCACAATCAGGATAGTCTGAACATGAATAGAAAATCTTACCTCGGCGAGATTTTCGAACCAAAATTTCACCTTTAGTACACTTCGGACACGTTACTCCAGTGTTAGTCGGCTGCTCCAGTGATTCAATATGTTTACATTTTGGATAGCTAGAACAACCAATAAATTTACCGTATTTCCCCGTACGCACCCATAAATCAGACTCACATTTAGGGCATTTCCGATCTGCAACCACTTCTGGTTCACTTGCTGTCGTTTCTTCACCATCAATATTACGTGTGTAATCACATTCAGGGTAAGCAGTACAACCGATAAAACGACCACTACGCCCCAAACGGCTTGATAAAGGTTTGCCACATTTGGGACAGTCTTCACCAATATCTTCTTGTGTCACATCGCTACGCTGAACTTCTTTATCTTTGGTCTCGACTTGTTCCTTAAACGGACTCCAGAAGTCACGCAATAATGGGATCCACTCTTTTTCACCTCGAGCGACCGCATCCAAATCATCTTCTAATTTGGCGGTAAAGTCATAATCAACATATTTAGTAAAATGTTGAGCTAAAAACTTACCCACAACACGACCGACATCTGTTGGATGAAAACGCTTCTTCTCCAACTCAACATATTCACGCTGTAGTAAAGTCGAGATAATACTGGCATAGGTCGAAGGACGGCCAATATCATGTTCTTCTAAAGCTCGAATTAAACTCGCTTCACTAAAACGTGGTGGTGGCTCAGTAAAATGTTGTTCTGGGCGAATAGCTTTAAGATCAATCACATCACCTACTTCCATTGCAGGTAGTAGACGCTCGTCTTTATCGCCCTTAGCAGAGTCATCTTTACCTTCAAGATAAACACTCATAAAACCAGGGTTGACGACTGTCGACCCCGTTGCTCTAAACGTATTTCCAGCCCCACAGCCTAAATCAACAGCAACCGTATTCATGGTGGCATGAATCATTTGACTAGAGATAGTGCGCTGCCAAATCAAGGTATAAAGCTTTAACTGATCTGAAGACAGATACTGTTTTAGCGATTCAGGAGTTCGGAGAATCGAAGTTGAGCGTACCGCTTCATGTGCTTCTTGAGCATTTTTTGACTTCGTTTTATATTCTTGTGGTTTACTCGGTACAGACGCATCGCCATATTTTTCAGCAATAAAGCCACGTATTTCCTCAACGGCTTCTGCAGCTAAGCTCACCGAGTCTGTACGCATATAAGTAATCAAACCTACCGCACCTTCACCCGTGTCCACACCCTCATATAACTGTTGAGCAACGCTCATTGTACGCTGGGCACCAAAGCCTAGTTTTCGCGAGGCTTCTTGTTGTAATGTAGAGGTTGTAAATGGTGCTGCGGGGTTACGTTTACGTTGTTTTTTATCAACCTTAGTAACGAGTAAATGACCTTCTGCAGCCTTATTTAAAACGCTAACAACTTCTGCTGACTGCTGCTCATTATTGACAGTAAACTGAGAGAGTTTTTTGGTCTCAAAATGCGTTAATTTTGCTTCAAAGCTCTTCTTTTTAACGCCCGCATCTGCTTCAATAGTCCAATATTCTTTAGGTTTAAATGCCTCAATCTCAAGCTCACGCTCCACAATCATTCTTAATGCAGGGCTTTGTACTCGACCAGCAGATAAGCCTCGACGTACTTTCTTCCATAAAAGTGGTGACAAGGTAAAGCCCACTAAATAATCTAAAGCGCGCCGTGCTTGCTGAGCATTCACCATATCCATTGATAATTCACGTGGATTAGCAACCGCATCATTAACGGCTTGCTTAGTAATCTCATGAAATACAACACGGTGAGTGACTTTATTCTTTAATGTGCCACGTTTCTTTAGTAGCTCATATAAATGCCATGAAATCGCTTCTCCCTCGCGATCCGGATCCGTTGCGAGATATAATTCATCAGCTTTTCTCATTGCCTTAGCAATAGCATCAACATGCTTACTGTTTCTATCAATGACTTGATACTTCATTGCAAAGTCATTGGCCGTATCAACTGCACCTTCTTTTGGTAACAGATCGCGAACATGACCATATGAGGCTAATACTTCAACATCTTTACCCAAATATTTTTTAATCGTCTTTGATTTAGCTGGGGACTCTACAATAACTAGTTTTTTTACCATATTTCCTTCACCGAAAATAAGTGTTTAAATTACCATCATCTTTATAAATAATTCTATAAAGATTAAGTGTTTACTTCTTTAAAATTAATGAATAACCGCTTCTAAATCTTCAAAAACCAGATCTTCCATCCATGCATAAGCAACTTCACGGCCCGGCTGATAAAATAAGACGAGAAGTATAATCCACTTTAATTGACCCAAATCAAGCTCATCAATATCCAAAGCCATAACACGTTCAATTACAATTTCACGTGTCTCAGCATCCAACACATCGACTTGCTCAAGAAACAATAAATAGCCTCGTGATGCGACATCTAAACGTTCAATTTCTTCATCATTATAAATTCGAACAGCATGCTGATTATGACGACTCACTTGCTCAGACTCTTCTGCAGCCACAGCCATATTTTCTAGCCATTCAAATGCTTTATTAACTTCTAACTGCTGAAAACCAACACGTTCTAATTCTTGCTCTAGCGCGTCTTTATCAGGCTTATTTACATCATCTGTATCTATATAATTTTCAAATAAATACAGTAAAACATCTATCATATTTTCTTTCATTAGTTTCCTTAAAGAGTCTATCATTTGCCCGTTCGAGCATAGCGGCCACCAGCAAAAGATTCTACTTGGCCTTGTAACTCTAATAATAACAGCATGGATGAAACGGCATCAGCCGTCAATCCACTACGTTCAATCAATACATCAATTGCTATTGGATCAAAACCTAAATGTTCAAATAAAAACGTGTAATCATCATCTTCTTCTTCTATTGAAGAAGTTTCATCCTCATTTTTTTCAAAATCTGCATTTACTTGTACTCCAGCTAATGCACTTAATTCTTCTAAAATATCATCTGCAGTTTCAACTAGTTTTGCTCCCTGACGAATCAGTTGGTGACAACCTCTAACTAAAGGGTTGTGGATTGAACCTGGAATAGCAAACACTTCTCTGCCTTGCTCGATAGCCATACGCGCTGTTATGAGTGAGCCACTTTTTAACGCAGCCTCAACAACGAGTGTACCTAAAGACAAGCCGCTAATAATCCTATTTCGCCTAGGGAAATTCTCTGCTCGAGGCGGTGTACCCAATGCAAACTCAGACACAATTGCCCCATTTTCTGCAATATCATGTGCCAGATCTCGATTTTTAGCCGGATAAACTCGATCCAGCCCCGTCCCTATTACCGCAATCGTTTTTCCTTGCGCCGCTAAGGCTCCTTGGTGAGCAGCAGCATCAATGCCCATGGCTAGACCACTGCTAACGGTCAGCCCTTGTTTCGCTAAATAGCGGGAAAACTCGAAGGCTGTCTCACGCCCTGAAGCAGAAGGGTTGCGACTCCCTACTAAGGCAATTTGCCATTGTGATAACAAACTCGCATCACCTTGAACAAATAATAAGCTCGGGGGATCACTAATTTGCTTTAAGAGCTCAGGATAACGGGCATCATCCAAGGTAACAATATGGCGGTTCTCCTGAGAAAACCACTCTAAATCTTGTTCAACTTGTTGCCAATCAGGGGCCTGTAGAGCACTTCGAGTTCGATTGGAAATCCCCTCAGCCACATTTGCTTGATGAAAAATAGCCTCAGGACTATCAAATTGGCTAAGTAAGCGTGCAAAAGTAACGGGGCCAACACCAGGAGTACGATGCAGTGCCAACCAGCACGCTAAACTCCGTTGCTCGCCTCGAGTAAATCTATCCATACCGTTACGTTGCAATTACTGCGCAGAGACAACCTTATCAGCAATATGAATTGCTCTTGTTGCTTTCATAACAATGGCATAACTCACTTTTTCAAATACTTTAAACACCATTGCCTCACCTGCATGCTCATCAGGCAATTTAACCGTGTCTTTTCTATCCGGTGTGACACTATCTAAGATAGTCTCACCCACTTGATAAACAGAAAGCACATGACCTTTTTCTAAGCCATTCCTTGCGCCACGATCAAGCACTACAACTTGGTATTGACCAACTTGGGAAACCCCACCGAAGACAGAAATGATCGCACCACTGATATCCTGATCAGGCGTACGAGGGAAAAAGTTCATGTCAGCATCACTATCCAGAGCAGGCAATAGTCGATCACCGACTAATACTTCTTGAGTCGTTTTATGTAAAGTTACGGTATCGACATCCGCATCGACTACAAGCCATGCATCACCCTTATAGATTGCTTCATAGCCTAAAACTTCTTGAGTCTCGGAGTCGGTATACACTTGGCCGGCCTCAAACACACTAAAATGTTTCTCGCCTTCAGCAATATCTCCTCGCACATAGACATTATCACCGGCACCAGAAATCAACCGTTCTTCTGAGCTAGCCACAATATAAGGAGCTGACGTTAAGGTTTCTTCTGCCAGCACTTCTGGTCGCGTTAAAAATGCTTGGATCGCATCTAAAGGGATTGTTGAAATAGCTGCTTCTGTCACTATTTCACGTATTTCTGGCGACAGCTTCATCAGCGTAGGTCCACGACTCAGCTCCAGAAAAGGTTGGCCATCGCGATAAACTAATGTCAGTAAATCACCTGGGTAGATCAAATGAGGGTTCTCAATTTGACTGTTTGCCTGCCAAATTGTTGGCCAATGCCACGGATACCTTAAAAACTTACCTGATATATCCCACAGGGTATCGCCACGAACAACTTCATATTGCTGGGGATGATTAGGATTCAGTTCCACATCAGCAGCAAAAGAAAGAGAGCTCAAAAATAAAAATAATAGACTCAAATAAACACGGCGCATCATCGGTAATTCCTCAACAATATTCACTTTTAATAACGATAACTATAACAAAATCAAACTATAAAATAGCATACTGTAAAATTTAAGCCTATTAACCATCACCAGAGTAGCCCTTAAACCCTACTTGGCTTAAGGCCATTAATAGGTTATTGTGCAGCTATAAGCTTAATTTAACTATGTCTTTAATAAAGGAAATTAACATGAAAATCGCATCTATTATTTTTGTAGGCTTAGCGGGCTTATTTAGCGCACAAGCTACACTTGCAGGTGATGCTGCAGCCGGAAAAGCAAAGGCAGCATTATGCGCTGCTTGTCATGGTGCTGACGGTATAGCCACGATGCCAGCCTACCCAAATCTTGCAGGTCAAAATGAAGCCTATCTCGTAACAGCAATGAAAGCATACCGTGATAAACAGCGTAATGGCGGCATGGCAGGCATTATGCAAATGCAAGCAGCAAACTTATCTGATGCTGATATTGACAATATTGCAGCCCACTTCTCAAGCCTAAAATAAGCTTGTTTTTATGACCCGATTAAGGCGACCAATTGAGTCGCCTTTTTTGTGTGTCGGCATAAAGATTTCTCATCTTTGCGCTAGCAATCTACAATAAAGTGAATTTATAAGATCCTCATATTAGATCTTTACTGTTACTAGGAACACTATTCACTTATGGCACTGCTTGAAATTTTACATTTTCCCGATCCACGCTTACGAAAAAAAGCGACTCCCATCACTCAGGTAACGGATAAAACTCGTCAACTCGCAGATGATATGCTTGAAACGATGTACGCTGCCCCAGGTGTAGGTCTGGCAGCCGTACAAATTAATGTGCAAAAACGGATTGTAGTCATAGATACATCAGAAGATAAAAGCGAGCCTCTTGTCTTTATCAACCCTGAAATCATCGACAAACACGGCGAGCGAGAGCATGAAGAGGGCTGTTTGTCTGTACCAGAGGCTTATGAACTTGTCACTCGCGCCGATACCGTAAGAGTTAAAGCCTTAGACCGTGATGGCAAGCCATTTGAATTAGATGCAGATGAACTACTGGCAACCTGTATTCAACATGAAATTGATCATTTAGATGGTAAGTTATTTGTCGATTATATTAGCAACTTAAAACGCCAGCGCATTAAAAAACGTCTTGAAAAACTAAGCAAGCAAAAGGGTTAATATGCGGATTATTTTTGCCGGAACCCCTGAATTTGCAGCTGAAACACTTAAGGCCTTATTAAACGCTAAACATGAAATTTGTGCTGTTTATACACAACCAGACAGACCTTCTGGTCGCGGTCGAAAACTAACAGCCAGCCCAGTTAAACAACTCGCTCTTGACCATAGCATTCCCGTAGAGCAACCCCTTAATTTCAAGGTTGAGAATAGCCAACAAATACTTGCGGATTACCAAGCTGATTTAATGATCGTCGTTGCTTACGGCTTATTACTACCACAGTCTGTTTTGGACCTGCCTCGCTTAGGCTGTATTAATATTCATGCATCCTTACTTCCACGCTGGCGTGGAGCCGCCCCCATTCAACGGGCGATTCTTGCCGGCGACAATGAAACAGGTGTCTGTATTATGCAAATGGAAGCAGGACTTGATACTGGACCCGTATTATCCAGAGCCAGCCTCGCAATAGCTGCTGACGACACCAGCCAAATTTTACACGATAAATTAGCTGTACTCGGTGCAGAAACAGTACTCGCAACGCTGCCTAATCTTAGTGAATTACAAAAATCAGCCCAACAACAAACTGATAGCTCGGCCACCTATGCTAAAAAGTTACTTAAATCTGAAGCAGAAATTAACTGGCAACTGTCCGCGATTGAAATAGCACGGCAAGTCAATGGCTTTAACCCATGGCCCATAGCTCAAACACACTGGCATGATCAGGTTTTTCGTATTTGGCGCGCTCTACCTTTAGAGCAAGCACATGCGATAAATGCAGGTGAAGTCATTGCTGTTAACCGAGATAGCGTTGATATTGCCACTGGTCAAGGTGTTTTACGTCTACTTCACGTTCAAGTTCCAGGGAAAAAAGCAATGCCTATTGCCGACTTCCTCAATGCAAATACAATCATCGTGGGTGAACAACTTGGCCAAGAATAAACACAGTGCTCGTGCGACTGCCGCTCGTGTTATAGCTGAAGTCGTACAAAAAAAACATTCGCTTAATGCTGTCCTAAACGCTGCACTGCCATTACTCGCTGAGAATGAACGTAGCTTGTGTCAGCAACTTTGTTATGGCGTATTACGCTACCATCCTCAGCTTGACTTCATCAGCCAGCAATTATTATCTAAGCGTTTAAAAAATAAAGATGCTGATATTGCCGCCTTATTGCTCTGTGGCTTATACCAACTTCGAGAGCTGCGGATCCCGTCACATGCAGCATTATCCGAAACAGTAAATGCTACAAAAACACTCGGCAAGCACTGGGCAAAAGGTCTGATTAACGCTAGCTTACGCAACTACCAACGGCAGAGTGATGACATTGAGCGAGCGCTAGAGCTCGAACCTTCAGCCCAGTTCGCACACCCAGACTGGTTGATCAACCGTTTTCAGGCTGACTGGCCCACACAATGGCAAGCTATTTTAGAAGCTAATAATAAACAGCCACCAATGATGTTACGCGTGAATAAGCAACACGGCAGTCGCTCTGAGTACTTAATTCGCCTCCGTGAAGCAGAGCTTAACGCGACTGAAATAGAAGGCTGTCCTGAAGGAGTCTTATTAGAGACACCTTGTGATGTCTATCAGCTCCCTGGCTTTATTGATGGTGATGTCTCCGTACAAGATGGTGCCGCTCAACATGTTGCCAGCCTACTCGACATTCAAGCTGATCTCCGAATTTTGGATGCCTGTGCTGCGCCTGGCGGTAAAACCTGTCATATCCTAGAACATCACCCTGATAATGAGGTGATTGCTCTGGATATTGCCGAAAAACGCCTCGTCCAAATAGAAGAGAATACTCAGCGACTCAAGTTAAATGCGACCTTGATAGCATCTGATGCCGGACAGGTTGAAAAATGGTGGGATGGACAACTTTTCGACCGTATTCTGATCGATGCCCCTTGCTCTGGCACCGGGGTTATTCGGCGTCATCCTGATATTAAGCTGTTACGCCGAGATGATGATATTGACTCACTTGCCGAGCAACAAAAGCAATTACTCGACCGTTTATGGCCCCTATTAAAGCCTGATGGTATATTAGTCTATACAACCTGCTCAGCCCTTAAACAAGAAAATGAACAGCAAATACTGCAATTTTTAGAGCAGTATCCTGAGGCTGAAGAAGTACAACTCAGTCCGGCTCCGGCTCAACGACGTGCCGTTGGTTATCAACGACTACCTGGAGATGACAAATTAGATGGATTTTATTATGTCTGCCTACGCCATAAATAAACTTCTTCGTCACCTTGGCTTTTTGCTTCTACTGGTGAGTGGCCATGCCAATGCCGAGTCATTTAGTGTTGAGTCAGCCCAAATAGACCCCATTGGAAATGGCTATGTTTTAACCGCAGAAATAAAGTACCCACTCAGCTTAAGAGTTATTGAGGCCCTAGATAATGGCATTCCCATCACTTTTCAGAAACAGTTTGAACTAATAGGGCCAGACTCTCTTTTAGGCAAATATTGGCCATGGAAACAAACCCTGTGGTCAATAGAAATCAGTAATGAACTACGTTATCTTGCTTTAACTCAGCAATATTTATTAATTGATTTAGACACCGATTATCGACGCTACTTTAGCTCGCTCGATGATGCACTTAAATCGTTAGGAGAAGTGAATAATCTAATCCTGCCTCCTGAGTATATCGCTGAGCCTGAAGGCTTAATCTTACGACTTCGTAGTGGCCTAAATTTACATGCATTGCCGACGCCGATGCGACCCGGTGCACTTATTTCATCTAAATGGCAATTAACTAGTCCATGGGTTGAAGCGCAATGGCATTAAGCTTTATAAAACGCTACTCTGCGGGTGCCGGACCTTATTATTCTCTTGGAATATTGTTGATTGTTTTGGCCTATTTACTGAGTGCCGCAACACAAGATAGTTCAGCTTTAAATGATTTATTTATCATTATCTTAGCTATCAGCATCACCAGTATTCTTCTCCTTATTGCCCTTTTAGGCCGTAGTATTTTTGGCCTTTACCGTGATTATAAGATCAAAAAATCAGGCTCTAAACTCACTATTCGCCTAGTCAGTATTTTCGCCATACTCATCCTCGTTTCTACCAGTATTGTTTATAGTTTTTCTGTTCACTTTTTACACCGAGGAATAGATAGCTGGTTTGATGTACAAATTGAACAGGCATTAGATGACTCTCTAGAACTAAGCCGATCTTCTTTTAGTATTCGCATGCGCACACTGCTGCGACAAACACGAATGATGGCAAATTTAATTAGTGAACTACCCGATGAAGAGCTTAATCATAGTTTACGAGAAACATCCCGCTTAAGTGGTGCCATTGAGTTTAGCTTATGGACACTTGATGGGCAGCTTATCAGTACCAGTACTGAAAACCCCGCCTTGATAAGCCCTAATAAACCTAATGATGATGTCTTTCGCCAATTAGAGAAAAAGAAAGATTATATTAGTTTAGATCCCAATGATGATCTCTTGCAGCTTCGAGTTGCCGTCCTCATGCAAGACCAGGAAGAACAGTTCTTACAAGCTTTATTCCCCGTCAATGACCGTCTTAGTACACTAGGCCATTCTGTTCAAAAAGCCTATACCGACTATAAAGAGCTGAACTATTTACGCAAACCGCTTATTTCACTTTTTACGCTCACATTGAGCATGATTGTATTGCTAACGCTGCTTGCTTCAATTTGGTTTTCAATCTGGCTTTCTCGCCGCATTGTGCAACCATTACAAGAATTAGCAGAAGCCAGCCAAGCAGTGGCATCAGGGAATTACAATACAAAATTAGCTGCGTCAGGCTATGATGAAATTGGCTTTTTAGTTCGCTCTTTCAATCAAATGACTCAGCGCCTAACACAGTCACGTCATGCTACTCAGAATAGCCACCAGAAACTAGAACAACAAACTCACTACCTCACCACCGTTTTAGGCAGCCTATCAAGTGGTGTTATTACCATTGATAAAAAACACAATTTACAAACCGCCAATGTAGCCAGTAACACCATTTTACAAATTGAGTTACATAACTTACTCAATAATAACCTCAATAGTTTAAGCACTGATGCCCCCCATATTCTGCCTTTTATTCAGCTAATCGAGCAGAAAATATCAGGACAAAAAGATTGGCAACAACAAGTTGAGATACAACAGAAAAAAGGCATGCAGTCCATCATGTGCAAAGGCACACGTCTGCCCGATCATGCTGGTTGGGTGATAGTATTTGATGATGTCACCACTCTTTTACAAGCACAGCGTAATGCTGCTTGGGGTGAGGTTGCCCGTCGTCTGGCACATGAAATTAAAAATCCACTCACGCCGATTCAACTCTCTGCTGAACGTTTGCAGCATAAATACTTACCCTTATTAGCAGAAGATCAAACTCAAACACTAACTAAATTAACCAATACGATCGTCAAACAAGTCGAAGCCATGAAAGAAATGGTCAATGATTTTTCTGATTATGCTCGTAGTCCCGGCTTACAACTTCAACGCCTATCTATTGGAGATTTACTACGTGAAGTATTAAGCCTGTATCAAAGTAACCCTAGTCATCACTTTGTTTTGCTCAACAGTAATGAAGAGATCATCGTTAATATTGATGGCAACCGTTTCCGACAAGTGCTGCATAATTTATTAAAAAATGCAGTTGAAGCCAGTGAAGATGCACAACTTCATGTCGATATTGTGCTCAGCTATCACGCGGTTAATATTGAAGATCACCCTTGGTTGGAAATTATCTTTCACGATCATGGCCCGGGGATCCCTGATGATATGGTTAATAATTTATTTGAACCCTATGCCACAAACAAAGTTAAAGGCACGGGGCTCGGCCTGGCCATTGTCAAAAAGATCATAGAGGAACATGATGGGCATGTATGGGCTGAAAATAACCATGATGGTGCCTGCATCACCATCCGTCTACCACTAGAGGAAAGAACAATTGATTGATGAAAAGCCGCTCATATTAGTTGTCGATGATGAACCTGATATTCGTGAACTCATTCAAGATATTCTTGAAGATGAGGGTTACCGTGTTGCCGTCGCTGCAAATGGAGAGCAAGCACAAATAGCATTCTCATCACAGTCTCCTGCTCTCACTCTACTTGATATCTGGATGCCTGATGTTGATGGTATTAGCCTACTTAAAGAATTCAAACAGCAGAATGAAAATGCCACCATTTTGATGATGTCGGGTCACGGCACCATCGAAACGGCCGTTGAAGCAACTCGTCTTGGTGCCAATGATTTTATTGAAAAGCCCCTTTCAATGGCAAAATTATTGCGCGGTATTGAGATCGCTCTTGAAAGCCAGAAAAAAAAGGCTGTCCTCAAACAAATTCATCAGCAGCACCCTATCGGGAAAAGTCCTGAAATGAGTCAGCTGCGAGAGCAGGCAGAACGTGTTGCAGAACATAATATGCCCTTATTATTACAAGGTGAGGACGGGGTAGGTAAGCACTGTTTTGCCCATTACCTGCATAGCCTTGGAAAGTACTCAAACAGCAATTTCATCGAATTAAATGCCGAAAGTTTCCCAACAGATAGTGCAAAACTAATTGCTCTTGCTAAGAATAATTGTCTCTTTATTAATAATGTGTCTCTGCTTTCAGACAAGGCGCAAGCCTTATTATCTCACCTGATCGAGAGCCAACAATTAACTCAATGTCAGCTCATTTTTGCCACCCAAAACTCACTTGAGAGTGCCATTTCACACGGTCACTTCTCCGAAGGTTTATTATATAAAATAAACAGTATTACCTTCACTATTCCAGCTCTTCGTGACCACATTGAAGATATTCCCGAATTAGTTCAATATTTTGTTGATGACCACTCATCACAAACAGATGTGCCTTATCGACACATTACTGTTGCGGCTCAAAACCGCCTGCGTAATCACGCTTGGCCAGGTAATATACTTGAACTCAAAAACCTAATTCAGCGCTTGCTGATCTTAGGAGCAAGTGAAGATATTGACAGCAAAGACATTGATAATGCCTTACAATTAACACCAGACAGTACTGTAACAGTTAGCACTAATGACGCTATCAATTATGACTTACCGCTTCGAGAGTCTAGAGAGCAGTTTGAACGAATTTACTTATTAAAAAAATTATCTGAAACCGAAGGAAATGTAGGCCAAGCAGCAAAATTAGCAGGAATGGAACGTACACACCTTTACCGAAAGTTACGTACCTTAGGCATTGATGCAAAACAGATTTAGGGCTTAACATATGAAAATTCTTATTCTTGGAGCAGGACAAGTAGGCTCATCAGTCGCGGCAACCCTTGCCCGTGAAGATGATGATGTGACTGTCGTAGACTCCAATAATGATCTCTTAGAAAAACTGCAAGATCATTTTGATATCCGCACGATCAATGGTCATGCCTCTCATCCCGATATATTAGCTAAGGCGGGCGCTCAAGATGCCGATCTGATTCTAGCAGTCACCAATAGTGACGAAACGAATATTATTGCCTGCCAAATTTGTCACAATCTGTATAACACGCCTACCAAAATTGCCCGTGTTCGTAATAATGAGTATTTATCAAACCCTGAAATATTCAACACTAAAGATTCCACTACCATTGATATGTTGATCAGCCCAGAGCAAGTCGTAACAGACTATATCACGCGGTTAATTAACCACCCGAATGCTTTACAAGTGCTCGATTTTGCTGAAGGTAAAGTCCAACTTGTTGCCGTCAAAGCATTCCATGGTGGGCCCTTGGTTGGGAATCCTTTATCTGAGCTTCGTCAGCATATTCCTAAAACAGAGACACGCGTAGCCGCTATATTTAGAAATGGTAACCCCATCATTCCCCATGCGAATACTATTATTGAAGCAGATGATGAAGTCTTTTTCATTGCAGCCAGTAAAGACATCCTCTCGGTAATGGGAGAACTGCGTCGTCTTGATAAACCTTATAAACGTGTTTTGCTGGCCGGCGGTGGACAAATTGGTGCTCGCTTAGCCAAAATGATAGAAAATGATTACCAAGTAAAACTTATCGAAACGAATCCAGAACGAGCAAGACACCTGTCTGAAGAGCTTACCAACACCATTGTATTATTAGGTGATGCCGCTAATGAAGATCTTCTAAAAGAAGAGGATATCGATAAAATAGATCTCTTTTGTTCTCTGACCAATGACGATGAAGCTAATATCTTGTCAGCCATGCTGGCCAAACGCTTAGGTGCTCGCAAAGTACTCTCCCTCATTAACCGCGCAGCTTACGTAGATTTAATTGAAAGTAGCAGTATTGATATTGCCTTATCGCCACAACAAGCGACTATCGGTAGCTTGTTAGCTCATATTCGCCGCGGTGATATTGTTGCTGTACATTCATTACGTAGAGGGGCAGCTGAAGCACTTGAAGCGGTCGCTCATGGTGATAAAAAGTCTTCTCATGTTGTGGGCAGACGCATTGATGAAATCAACCTTCCACCCGGCACAACTATTGGAGCGATTGTACGTGGTGACAATGTCATTATTACCCATCATGACACAGTAATCGAAGCCGAAGATCATGTGATTTTGTTTTTAATTCATAAACGTTATATCACCGAAGTCGAGCAGTTATTCCAAGTGAACTTTAGCTTTTTTTAATCTATGGATTCTCTTAAACACCACTTTTTAATAGCGATGCCATCACTGGCCGGTTCATTCTTTCATCAGAGTGTTGTCTACATTTGTGAGCATGATGACCAAGGGGCGATGGGCTTGATCATCAACCGTCCAACACAAGTGATGCTGACAGAGTTATTCGATCATTTAGAGATCGATAATTCTGCATCCGTACTGCAAACAACTCCGGTATTATTTGGTGGCCCAGTGCAAAAAGGGCAGGGTATGGTCATACATAATAGTGAGCAACCGTGGAAGACCTCTATGCAACTTTCTGACACGATATATTTGTCTACCTCCACCGATATCTTAGAACAAATTGGCTCCGACTCTGGCCCTAAAAAGTCGTTAATAACCTTAGGTTATTCAGGTTGGGATGCTGGCCAATTAGAACAAGAAATCGCTGAAAATAGCTGGCTAACCGTCTCTGCAAATGAAGCTATCTTATTTGATACACCCGCCGACCAACGTTGGCATGCTGCCGCTGAATTATTAGGCTTTAATATCGACTTAATGCCCGATATTACAGGACATGCATGAGTAATCCTCGCACACTTTTAGGCTTTGATTTTGGCTTAAAAAATATTGGTGTTGCCGTTGGCCAGGAGTTAACAGGTACCGCTAATGCACTCACGGTTATCAAAGCACAAGATGGTAAGCCAAATTGGAATGATATAGAAAAACTGATCAGCGAATGGAAGCCCCAACTTCTTATTGTTGGACTACCTCTCAATATGGATGGGACAGAACAGGCTATGACGGCCGCATCCCGTAAATTTGGCAACCGATTAAATGGCCGCTTCCAGCTCCCTGTTGAATGGCAAGATGAGCGCCTAAGCACCTACGATGCCTTAGAATATCTTGGAGTCCATAGTAAACTACAGGCAAAAAACCGCGATGATGTCGATCGTATCTCAGCACAACTAATCCTCCAATCATGGTTGAACCAATAATGACAACAACAGCAGCACCATTTGATATTCAGCAATTATTACACGCCATGGCCTCGGAGATAACGGAGTCACTTGCTGATAAAGCACCTTTAATCATTGGTATTCATTCTGGTGGTGTCTGGGTGGCAAAAGCACTACTAGACTATTTAGACGATAATTTCTCGCCTGCAGCATTAGGTACACTCAATATTGCCTATTACCGTGATGATTTCACTCGTATTGGAATGCACCCACAAGTCAAACCCTCTGATCTGCCCTTTAATGTCGATGACCGTCACATTTTATTAGTCGACGATGTATTGCATAGTGGCCGAACTGCCCGCGCAGCATTAAATGAAATATTTGATTATGGGCGCCCTGCAAGTGTCTCATTAGCCGTATTAATTGAGCGAAACGGTCATGAGCTTCCAATTCAGGCTGACATTATTGGTCAATCTGTTACCCTATCGGCAGATCAGCACATTAAACTCACAAATGATGATGGCCTAGAGCTTGAAATCACCACTAAAGGAGGTACTGAATGACCAATAATCAACTCAATGAACATGGTCATTTACGTCATTTCCTCACCATTGAAGGCCTTAAGCGTCCTTTATTAACTGAAATAATGGATAGAGCAGAACAGTTTTCTAGCATCTCCCATCAACAGGTTAAAAAAGTACCTCTCCTGCGAGGAAAAACAATTGTTAACCTGTTTTTCGAGAATAGCACACGAACACGGACAACCTTTGAGCTAGCTGCAAAGCGCCTTTCTGCTGATGTCATGAATCTCAATATCAGCACATCTGCAACCTCAAAAGGTGAAAGCTTACTTGATACCTTGCATAACCTTGAAGCCATGCACAGTGATATGTTTGTTGTTCGTCATAGCCAAAGTGGAGCGGCTGAATTTATCGCCCAGCACGTTGCCGATCATGTCAGCGTCATAAATGCAGGCGATGGTTGCCATGCCCACCCCACACAAGCTATGTTAGACATGTTTACCATTCGTAAACACAAGCAACACTTCCCTGACTTATGCGTTGCAATTATTGGCGATATATTACATTCTCGAGTTGCCCGATCTCAAATACAAGCCTTAGCCACCCTAGGTGTAGGTGAGATTCGCGTCATTGGTCCACAGACATTACTTCCTACAGACTGCAATACACTCGGTGTACATGTCTATCATGATATGGAAGCGGGCTTAAAAGGTGTAGACGTTATCATCACCCTAAGACTTCAATTAGAGCGTATGGATAACGGCCTACTGCCCAGTGCACGTGAATATTATCAGTGTTACGGATTAACAGATGAGAAACTGAGTATAGCCAAACCCGATGCTATTGTGATGCACCCCGGCCCTATTAATCGCGGGGTTGAAATCGCATCCACTGTTGCCGATGGTAAACAGTCGGTCATCTTAGAACAAGTGACACATGGCATTGCTGTCCGCATGGCCGTCATGTCAATGGCCCTAGGTTCACAAGCGGAAGTTGAGGCACAACTATGAAACTTCATATAAAAAATGGTCGCGTCATTAACCCCGCCAATCAGCTTGATGCTCAGCTTGATATCTTTATCAGTGATGGTCTCATTATCGCAATGGGTGACGCTATTTCTGGCTTCACTGCTGATGAAACCATTGATGCTGAAGGGCTTATTGTTTGCCCTGGCCTGATTGATTTAAGCGCTCGCCTAAGAGAACCGGGACAAGAACATACCGCAACAATAGACAGCGAAACAAAAGCCGCCGTAGCGGGCGGGATAACCTCATTGTGTATCCCTCCTGATACCGATCCAGTCATAGATACTCCTGCAGTGGTTGAGTTAATAGAAGACCGAGCAAAAAAAGCTGGGCGAGCAATGGTCTACACAGTGGGGGCACTTACGCAACAACTTAAGGGTGAGCTACTCACAGAAATGGCAGCCTTAAAAGCAGCGGGCTGCATCGGTTTTAGTAATGCTCTATCTCCCATAAAAGACAGCTTAATCTTACGCCGCACAATGGAATATGCTGCATCACTTGATTTAACACTTTTCATCAATGCAGCTGATCCATGGTTACAACAAGGCTGTGTCCATGAAGGGGCCGTCAGTGCCCGCCTAGGATTAACCGGCATCCCTGAAACTGCTGAAACCGTAGCTGTTTCTCGAGATCTCCTGCTTATCGAGCAGACAGGGGTAAGTGCGCACTTTCAAAGTATATCCTGTGGTAGAACGGTAGATCTTATTCGAGACGCCCAACAAAGAGGCTTATCAGTTACGGCTGATGTTAGCGCTCATCACCTACATTTATGTGAACATGATATCGGTAATTATGACAGCCTAAGTCATATCCTTCCGCCTCTTCGTAGCATCCGTGATCGAGAACAATTACAACAAGGTTTACGTGATGGTGTTATTTCAGCAATCACCTCTGATCACCAACCACTAGATAATGATGCTAAGCTCGGACCTTTTGCAGAAACATCGCCAGGTATTTCGGGTTTAGAAACCTTATTACCTCTGACCATGAAACTGGTAGATGAAGAAGAAATCAGCCTTCAACAAGCCATTGCAAGCCTGAGCTATCATCCTGCCAGCATCTTAGGTATTGAGGCAGGGCAACTCAAAGTGGGCGCAGTAGCTGACATCTGCATTATTGATCCTAATGCGCATTATGAATGTCAGCCACAACAGTTTATTAGTGCCGGCAAGAATAGTCCTTTTGCAGGCTGGTTATTTAATAATCAAGTTAAACACACCCTATTTAAAGGCTTTCCTGTTTTTGCTTAAATAAAGCTTACTTATTCACTTTTGTTCAAAGGGCAACACTATGCATCACATCATTAAAAAAATTCTTATCAGCCTCATCATGGCAAGCGGTATTGTGACCTTGACAGCCTGTAGCCCTGAAGTGGGCAGTGATAAATGGTGTGATCATGTGAAAGCACAACCCAGTGGTGATTGGACTGCAAATGAAGCAGCAAACTATGCCAAATTCTGTCTATTGAAATAGTATGGCCAAGACAAAACTCTACGCCCTCGATTTTGACGGCGTACTCTGTGATAGTGCCATTGAAACAGGAATAACCGGCTGGAAAGTAGCGAGCAAGGTCTGGACTGACATGCAGGAAGAAGTACCCGCTAACATGATTGATGGTTTTCGTCAGGTGAGACCGGTAATGGAAACAGGTTATGAGGCGGCTCTCATTATGCGCCACCTCTATGAAGGGGTAGAACCGCAGAGTTTACTTGATAGCTTTGGCAAACACCTGAAACATATGATCCGGCGTGATGAAATTGATGTCGATCGCCTTAAACAGCGTTTTGGGGAAACCCGTGATCAGTGGATCACTGAAAACCTCGATCAATGGATCGATATGAATCCATTATTTTCTGGTATTACTGACAAACTTCAACAACTTAATAACGGTAATGTCACCATCATCACCACCAAACAAGAACGCTTTGTCAGTCAGATCCTTAGTGCCAATGCACTGTCATTTCCTAGCGATAAAATTTACGGCTTAGATAGAAAACTCAGTAAAACTCAGATTTTAACGGATCTATCTGCCCAACATCCTGATCATGAGCTCTTATTTGTCGAAGATCGCCTGCCAACCTTACTCAATGTTATTGATGATAATCAGCTACAAGAGGTCAAACTCTATTTTGCTGACTGGGGATATAATACCCAGCAAGATAAACAAGATGCCTTAGCAAACTCATCAATCACAACATTAGATTTAGCTGGGTTTTCAGCACTATAAAAACTGAATTTTAGACGGATCTGTTTTGTGGTCATGAGATAAATCATTGATACAAAACAGAAGAAAAATTGGCGGAGCGGACGGGACTCGAACCCGCGACCTCCGGCGTGACAGGCCAGCATTCTAACCAGCTGAACTACCGCTCCACACCACTTCAACAGAGGTTTTAAATAAAGCCTGAAAGTTGAAGAAGCGAGAAGAATACAGCAAAGAGCAGTAAAGTGTTAGCCTTATTTCAATTAAAAGCACCTCATCCCACTCAACATAAATTAATGTAAGCACCTACTTCCAGTTTGACGCCTTTGCTGATTGAAGCTTTTGATAACCTTCAAGTAATTTTGTATGCCTTTCAAAGCCTGCTAAGCTTAAGCCAGGACAGTGTAAATGTGGAAATAAAGTCTTAGCTTCAACAACATCTAAACCTTCTGCGACATTCTGTTGGCCATATAAAGCTTCTAAACCTTGCTGATAATTCTCATACGTCCGTTCTGGATGCCACTTTATTTCTAATAATGCTTTTAGGCAGCGATAGCGTAAAACGGCTGCATCATCAGCTTGATCAAGAGCTAAACACCAGTCAATCCACTCAATCGCTTGTTCACTCTCCATGGCGAGGCAGAGTAGGGCTTTAATTTCACCCAGACGAATAGTGCTCCACAAGGTATCAGGATCAGGTGCTAAGCCAATAAACTGCGCCGCTAATGTTTGCTCATTGAACGCCCCATCTTCAAGGCGTTCGAGTATCGCTGACCACTGTGCCTCATTACCTTGTTTTAAGGTTAAGAAGTCCTCACGAAAGAGGGCACCTTCATTATTATTTTCCCAAAGTAATTCATCAACAGGGTAAATATCAGACATTCCCGGGACCAAGATCCGACAGGCATACACATCTAAATGCTGATAATCTGCAATATAAATATCAAAGCCCATCTCATGAACTTTATCCGTCAAATAGCTAAACTCATCGGCGGTTTGACTATCATGATCCCAGTCGTGGAAAGGGTAGTCAGCCACACCACGGAAAAAATCATTTGAAATATAACCACTGGAGTCAATGAAGTGCATTTCAAGATTTTGTGGTGACGCCACTTCTTCGAGATCAAAAGTAGGGGGATGAAATACATCTAATTGATCTAGGCTTCGTCCCTGCAGCAGTTCCGTAACCGTTCGCTCTAATGCCACTTCGAAACTAGGGTGGGCACCAAATGAGGCAAATACTGATCCATCTTTTGGATTAATCAATGTCACACACATCACCGGATACTGCCCACCTAATGAAGCATCTGCAATTTTGAGAATATAACCGTGATCTTCAAGCTCTTTAATTGCTTTCATAATGTCAGGATAGCGATTTAATACCTGCTCTGGTACATCAGGCAAGCAGATGCCTTCAGCAATAATCTTATTCTTTACATAGCGTTCAAACACTTCTGATAATCCTTGAACTCGCGCTTCATTTTGACTATTACCCGCTGACATTCCATTACTAACAAAGATGTTGGCAATAATATTAATCGGTATATAAATAGACTGTTGATCACGTAAACGAAGGTATGGAGCAGCACAAATACCTCGCTCACCCGTACCTGAATTAATATCAAAAAGCTTGCTGGAATCAAGCTCATTTTCCGGGTCAAAATAGTCCCACAAAGAGGCATCCATCAACCCTTCAGGCATCCTATCTGCTGGAGCAGAGAACCACCGCTCATTAGGGTAGTGAACAAACTCAGCTTGAGAATGCTCCTCTCCGAGGTAAAAATCAGCAAAAAAATAATTACAGCTTAAGCGTTCAAAGTACTCACCCAAGGCACTCGCTAAACAGGATTTCTCACTACTACCTTTACCATTAGTAAACATTAATGGGCAACTTGTATCGCGGATATGAACAGAATAAACGTTGCTGACAGGGTTTAACCACGAGGCTTGCTCAATATCAAAACCAAACGATTTCAACTTGGCTTCCATCGTTGAAATACTGGTTTCTAAATCGCTATCTTTACCTTTGATATATGTTTTTTCTATCATGATTTTATCTTTTAACCTTACTCATAAAAAAATGGCCTCACGGAGAGGCCACTCATCATTAACACGGTGTGCGTAAACTTACTGCTTTTTAGGCTTTTCAACACCAATAGCACCATCAGAGCGAGCCATTAAATAGGCATATAATTGATCTCGACCCGCCATCACTTTCACATTTGCTTTCCATGCCGGCATGCTACCAATTGTTCCTGACTTACCATTCTCAACCGTATCAAAAAATTCTTTCTCGCTAATCACTTTCAAACTATCAGCTAGATTAGGTCCGACCATGCCTTGACCATAAGTGCCATGGCAGCGTGAACACCAATTACGATAGAGTTTAAAACCCGCATAGCTATTAGCATCTAATTTATTGCCATCAACTACGCTATAAAGAGCATTATCTTCATTCTCTTTTACAGTATCGTCAATACTCTCTTCTGTTGGCGTCGCAGCTGTTTCAACTTCTGTAACTTCTGTAACTTCTGTAACTTCTGTAACTTCTGTAACTTCTGTAACTTCTGTAACTTCTGTAACTTCTGTAACTTCTGTAACTTCTGCAACTTCTACAACTTCTACAGTTTCTACGACTTCAACAGCTGGAACAACGGGGACCGCACCACTATAACCATCACTATTACTCTGTAACATTGGCATTATCACAACAATAATGGCGACACCTAAAGTAATATGGAGCAAAAGAGCGATCAAGGCTTTTGTTTTATTCATGGTGATTCCTTTTAATGTTCAAGTTGGATAATAGCTTCTGAGCCTATGATAGCACCAGAAGCCATAAAGCTCTGTCTAAAGTTTATGATAATGCGATAATACTTTAAATAAAACAAAACACTCTCAAACAGGATCAAAATAAATGTCGACAGAACAAACCTTGATGCAACGCAGTCAGTCAGCCTGTGAGCTGTGTAGTGCAGAGACTAATTTACACATTTATGAAGTGCCTCCCAGCAGTGATGCAAGCGCTGAGCAATCAGTTCTTGTTTGCCAAACCTGCCTAGATCAAATCAATAAGCCAGACACAATGGATACCAATCATTGGCGCTGTTTAAATGATGCAATGTGGAAGCCTATCGATGCTATTCAAGTGGTCTCTTGGCGCTTATTAAAACGCTTAGATTCTGAAGACTGGGCACAAAACTGTCTTGATATGCTCTATTTAGAAGAAGATATCCAACAGTGGGCACAAGCTCTAGAAACTGATGACGATGACCTAGGTGGTGCTCATAAAGATAGCAATGGAGCGACCTTACTCGCAGGCGATAATGTAACCTTAATTAAAGATCTCGATGTTAAAGGCGCTAATTTCACCGCCAAACGAGGCACAATGGTCAAAGGCATATCACTCACTGATAATCCAGAACAAATTGAAGGTCGAGTCAATGGCACACGCATTGTGCTACTGACTAAGTTCTTAAAAAAATCGAACTAATTACCGTGCTATCGGCGCTGCTCTCACGATCCTTCTAAAGCCCTAGTTAAATGATATAGATCTCATGCTGAAAATAATCAGTATCGAATCTGAATGGGGAGATCAAAAATATTCTGATCAAGAATCGCTTGAGAGCAACGCCCCAAATCCATCACATTACTATCGAGAAATTTAATTTCAACGGCACTCTCTAACCCTGTTGAAATAATATCCCCCTCAAACACTCTGTCACCTAATTGGACTGTTCTGACTGAAGCGTCAGTTGATATTACTTTTACTGTCCCTATAACCACTGCTGCGAAGCCAATAAAATTCGCCATTACACTGTCCTTGTGTTATTTCCATCCATTTATCTAATGAGCTTCCTGCCCATATTGTTCCCCATTATCTGCCTATCGTTAAATAATGACTAGTGTACTTTGGTACTAATTTGAAAAATGAAATCAGCCTTTATAGCCACTAGTTTTATCGTCTATTATTCTTTGTAGTCAAGCTGTCGCCACGCTTCATACAGGATTATGGCTGTGGCATTCGATAAGTTTAGGCTACGACTGTCACCTTTCATCGGTATACGAATTTTTTGTTCCGCATTAATATCATCTAAGATCTCAGCCGGCAAACCACGTGACTCAGGCCCAAAGAGCAGGACATCCTCATCTTCATAATTAGCTTGGTTATGATTTTGTGTTGCTTTGGTTGTGCAGGCAAATAAACGACGATCTTCCAACCACTGTTGAAAGGCTGAAAAATCAGCATGTATCTTTAGTTCAGCAAACTCATGATAGTCCAGTCCTGCACGACGGAGACGTTTATCATCTAACACAAAACCAAGTGGCTCGATTAAATGAAGCTGTGCGCCAGCATTCGCACAGAGACGAATAATATTACCTGTATTAGGCGGTATTTCAGGCTCAAACAGAGCAATATGTAACATGTTTAACTTCCTTGTTGCTGAGTGACATCAATATATAAGGTTAAATTCTGTCCCGGTTTTAATAGTGTTCTGTCACTCAAACCATTCCATTCTCTCACTTGTGCCACACTGACATTAAACTTCTGAGATATAACCCAAAGTGAGTCCCCACTTCGTATTTTATAGTTAACTGTTCTAACTGTATTGCTAGATGACAGTTTAACGCCTTTAGTCCAAACTACTAGTTTTTGGCCAATTTGCAGACTATCTCCCGGCGCCTTGCCATTCCAGCTGGCCAATTGTCTGACCTTGACCTTGTAAAGCTTAGCAAGATCCCACCATGTATCACCGGATTTAACCGTGTGTATTTTTTTATTACCTCGTTGCGGTGTGTTTTGTCGTGTGGCTAATCGCTGAGAAACACTGAGCGGATAACTACTTGGCGTGCCAGAAGCAATAGGTATTAATAAATGTCTGCCCGCTCGAATCGTGCTGCCTTTCAAACCATTTGCCTGTTTTATCACCGCTACGGTAGTTTTGTAATGTTGAGCTATTCCACCTAATGATTGACCCGATTCAATTTTATGGCGCGTCCACTGAACGCGTTCGTTCACGGGTAGATCATTTAAGGCTTGCTGAAAAAGTACTTCCTTATCTAATGGCACGACTAGATGATGCGGTCCATTTGGCTGCGTTGCCCATCGATTAAACCCTGGGTTCAGTTGATAAAGCTCATCTGTCGTCATGCCTGCTAGTTTTGCTGCTAGGGCAAGGTCAATCTGACTTCCTACTTCAACTTGGGTCAAAAAGGGTGAGTTATCTATCGGGCTCAAGCTAAGTTGATACAGTTCTGGTTGTTTAACTAGTGCGGCAACCGCTAATAGTTTAGGTACATATGCCGAGGTTTCTTTAGGCAGTTTTAAAGACCAAAAATCAGTGCCTTTACCTGCTTTTTTATTCCGCTTAATTGCACGACCAACGGTGCCTTCACCGCTATTATAGGCTGCCAGAGCTAACTGCCAGTCACCAAAGTCATTATGCAATTTCTGTAAATAATCTAAGGCTGCTCGAGTCGATTCGATCACGTCTCTACGTCCGTCATACCACCAGTTTTGCTTTAAACCATACATTTCACCCGTTCCCGGTATGAACTGCCACAAGCCTGCAGCACGACCATGAGAATAAGCAAATGGTTGAAAGCCGCTTTCAACAACCGGTAGTAATGCGATTTCTAAAGGCATATTGCGTTGTTCAAGTTGATCGACAATATAATGAAGATAAGGCCTAGCTCGCTCGACAACACGATCAACATACTCGGGGTGCTTTACAAACCAATCAAGCTGCTGTTGAGTTTGACGGTGACGTGTGGGGTAAGCAATGCCATAACCATTACGGATCCGTTGCCATAAATCGCTAATCGGTACTGGAGTACTATTTTCCTCTGCTACTTCTATTTCAGCTACAGGCGTCTCAGGCAAGCGATTAATTAGCTGATCTTGCTCTTGCCCATAGGCCTGCTGCCATGTTGATGGTGGCGTTATCTCCTCTTGAACTACGGTTTCCACTTCTACTTCAGGCTCGGCAGGTTTAGTGAAAGGTGTTGTACAAGCTGTTATTGCAAGGGATAACAACGCTATAAGGACAATTTTAGGGTGTGTATTAGGTATTAACATAACCTATTATTATAAATCAGAATTGAAATTATTGTCTGTTTGTAATGCTTATCTTCGAACATTAATCTCAGACATGACTAGCGAATACGTTAAACTATAATTAATGATCAGATTTAAGGATTTATAGGTGACAGAATTTAACGGACAGCTAGCAAAAATGACCGTGAGTTTAGCTGAAAACTCAGCCCAAGCTCGCTATCAAATGACGTTAGGTGCAGAAGATATTGAAATGAATGCCTTAATAGGCCAACACATCACCTTACAGTTTGCTGGAGAAATTCACTGCCAAGCCTGTGACCGACTGACGAAAAAGAGTTATAGCGGTGGCTTTTGCTTTCCTTGCGCTCAAAGTCTTGCACGTTGTGATCTGTGCATAATGAAACCTGAAACCTGCCACTATGATGCCGGTACATGTAGGGAGCCAAAGTGGGGCGAAACGTTCTGTATGCAAGATCATTATGTTTATTTAGCCAATAGCTCTGGGGTAAAAGTAGGCATAACTCGGGGCACACAAATTCCCACTCGCTGGATAGATCAAGGTGCAATTCAAGCACTGCCTATTTTCAGAGTGAAAACTCGCTACCAATCTGGCCTAGTTGAAGTGGCATTCAAAGCGCATGTTGCCGATAGAACAGACTGGCGTAAAATGCTAAAAGGTCTGACAACAGACATTGACTTAATCGCTAAACGTGATGAATTGATGGCTGAATGTGCCGCTGAAATTACAGCGCTTCAGCAACGCTTTGGTGAAGGTGAAATCACCCCTCTATTAAATGAAGAGCTTGTTGATATTGACTACCCAGTCAATGAATACCCTGAAAAAGTAAAATCACATAACTTTGATAAAACGCCTGAGATAAATGGTGTTTTACAAGGTATAAAAGGCCAGTACCTAATCTTAGATACTGGTGTTCTCAATATTCGTAAATTTAGCGGATATCACATCACTTTGGTAACCCAATAATGTTCTATCAATTAATGCGATCTTTACTATTCCAAATGGATGCGGAAAAAGCACATCATCTGGGCTTAAAAGGTCTAAATGCCCTCGATATGGCCGGATTATCATCATTAATCTACCCTAAAGTACCAGCAACCCCCGTTAACTTAATGGGACTGACTTTTCCTAACGCTGTCGGTCTTGCTGCGGGTTTAGATAAAAATGGAGACTATATAGAAGCATTGGCAGCAGTTGGTTTTGGCTTTGTAGAAATAGGTACGGTTACACCCCGTCCACAAGATGGTAATCCACAACCACGCTTATTTCGCTTACCTGACGCTCAAGCGATTATTAACCGTATGGGCTTTAATAATTTCGGCGTTGATCACCTGATAGAACAGGTCAAACTGGCACAAACTGATGCGGTTATCGGTATTAATATTGGTAAAAATATTGATACGCCCGTTGAAAAAGCAGTTGATGATTATTTAATTGGCTTAAATAAAGTCTATGCTCATGCTGATTATGTCACCATTAATATTTCATCTCCCAATACCCCAGGACTACGCAGCTTACAGTTTGGTGAATCACTTAATACCTTATTAAATGAGTTAAAAGAGCAGCAAATACGCTTAAGTCAGCAAGCAGGTCGTTATGTTCCTATGGCCGTTAAAGTCGCTCCTGATCTTGATTCAGGTGAAGTTGAACAACTTGCCGAATCCTTTAACCAATATGAAATTGATGCCGTTATTGCCACCAATACCACCATGTCTCGTGAAGGTGTTGAGGGCATGCCGTTTGCCGATGAAGCGGGGGGCTTAAGTGGTCGACCTGTATTTGAAAAGTCCACGCATGTAGTCAAAGAATTTAGACAAGCATTGAGCAAAAACTTGCCGATTATTGCAGCAGGTGGGATTATGTCAGCTGATGATGCGAACGCTAAATTAGATGCCGGAGCAGATCTTGTACAAATCTATAGTGGCTTCATTTACCAAGGCCCAAAATTGATTGGTGAAATTATAAAAAAATTAGAAAATAGGACTTAAAATGGAAGCTGAAACAAGTTTAATTGGGCAATGGATCGTGAATATTTTGATAGCCATTGCCATCGTAGTAATTGGTCGTATCGTCGTTAAGTGGCTCGTTAAAGTTATTCGCAAGCTTATGGTACGAGCAGATCTTGATCCCATCTTAGTTAATTTTGCCGGTTCAATCGCTAATGCCGTGTTGATGCTGTTTGTATTAATTGCTGCATTAGACCAAGTTGGTGTTGATACCACTTCCTTTATTGCCATTATTGGTGCCGCCGGTTTAGCCGTGGGTTTAGCTTTGCAAGGTTCATTACAGAACTTTGCTGCCGGGGTCATGATGATTGTATTCCGCCCATTCAAACTCGGTGATTTTATTGAAGCAGGTGGTGTGGTCGGTGTTGTTGAGCAAATCAGTGTCTTTAGCACCACCCTGAAGACAGGTGATAACCGTGAAATTATTGTTCCAAATGGTCAAATTTATGCCGGAGCAATAACCAACTTTTCAGCCCGTGATACGCGCCGAATCGATATGGTTTTTGGTATTGGCTATGATGATGACATGCTAAAAGCAAAGAAAATAATGGAAGATATTTTAGCGAAGCATGAATTAATTTTAGACGAGCCTGCTCCCGCTGTTGCCATAGCAGAACTTGCTGATAGCAGTGTGAACTTTAATGTTCGCCCTTGGGTCAATAGTGGCGATTATTGGGCTGTTCGCTCTGAACTTCTTGAACAGGTTAAGTTAAGCTTTGATCAAGAAGGAATCTCAATTCCTTATCCTCAAATAGATATTCATTCGGATAAATAAAACTGTTTAATAGCGTAAGAATAAAAGCCCGTATAACATCAACGTAATACGGGCTTTTTTGTTTAAAACCTAGGGATTTAGAACTATGATGAAATTACTATTAATTGCTTTGCTCTCTACATTCTTAATTGCGTGCGTAGAAACAAGTACCATCAAAAAATCATCGCCTCGTTACAGCCATTCTCCACCGCCGCACGCTCCCGCACATGGCTATCGCCATAAACATAAAAAACAAAACCTTATCTTTGATACTGGCGTTGGAGTTTATGTAGTTGTAGGTTTACTTGACCATTATTTTCATAATGATCGTTACTACCGTTATCGAAAAGGCATCTGGGAAACAACTAAAACTCTCGAAGGCTTATGGAGAAAAACCACCGAGCATGATCTTCCCGTGAAGCTATATCAATCAAAAGCAGGGAAGTCACATCCAGGTAAAGGGCGAGGCAAAGGACGGGGTAAAGACAAAAAGCATAGAGGTGACTAAGTTACCGTTAACTTTGTTCAGCAACTCCCTTCAAGGATTGGATGGGAGGGCGACTAAAAGTTATCTTTCCACTTTCGTAGTTCCGTAAAAACCTGCTCCACAGACCCTAACTCTTGTTGGGTTATACGCTCAACCCTATCTTTAACCTCCTGCTTGCCACACCTCAGAAAAGGATTGGTCTTAAGCTCTAAAGCTAAATGTGAAGGTAAACTGGGTAAGCCTTGTTGTCGACAGGCGTTCGTCTCAATAATACGCTGCTGAATATCACTATTTTCAGGCTCTATTGTCTCGGCAAAATGTAAATTCGCTTGAGTATATTCATGAGCACAATAGATTTCAGTCTCTAAAGGCATTTGGGCGATCTGCTGTAATGATTTAAACATTACTCCCGCAGGCCCACTATGAAGCCGGCCACAGCCCGCAGCAAATAAGGTGTCACCACAAAATAGTTTATTGTTAATTAAGAAACCAATATGACCTTTTGTATGACCCGGAATATCTAATACCTCGATCGCAGGGAAATGGTCAGCAATAAGCAATGATTTTTGGGCTACAAGAGGATGAGTTAAATGGGGAATAAATTCATTCTTTGGCCCATATACCTCAATATCATACTGACCCACTATATCCTTAATACCATCAACATGATCATGGCAGCCATGGGTTATCAGTATCGCAATGGGATTTAAATTCTGTTGTTTGATTGCTGCCAAAACAGGTGCTGCATCACCGGGATCGACAATTAACACATCTTGACTGTTTTCTGTCTGAATAAACCAGATATAATTATCACTAAATGCGGGGATAGCGTGTACTTCAAGCATGCTTATTCACTATTTGAGGCAATGTCATGGTTGATTATAAAACAGATAAGCAAAAAATGATGGCTCAGTGGTGGAAAAGCCCTTTAGCTGAAGCCGTATTGAAGCAAGAAAAGTCTATTCTACAATCACTTAAAGCCTATTTTTATGGGCAATGCCAATTACAAATTGGTGTTGAACAGAACTGTCTACCCGAGTGCTCTCATAACTGTCAGCAAAAAGTGATGGCTAGCTCAGGTAGTTTACAAGGTAAAAGTACGGCCTTACCCCTCAAAAGTTACAGCCTTGATACCTTATTATTAAGTCATGAATTAGAATTCTCTGACGATCCACACCAAGTATTACGAGAAGCAGAGCGAGTTCTAGTAGCTGATGGTACTTTAGTTTTATGTTATTTTAACCCGTGGAGTTTATGGGGATTACGCCGTTTATTTTCATGGCAAGATACACCGCCGTGGCAAGGCCATTTTTATACACAAACTCGCATTAAAGATTGGCTAGCACTGTTAAATTTTGAAGTGATCGCATTAGAAAAATATTGTTATCATCCTCCCATTAAATCAGAAAAGTGGTTTAAGCGATTCTCACCATTTGAACGTTGGGGAAAACGTTTGTGGCCATTCTTTTCTGGTGCGAGTATTTTAGTCGCAACAAAACGATCCATACCTTTAACACCTATAACAAAATCGTGGCGTAGCAAGCAATTGTTTCCTACCGGAGCATTAGCTAATACACCGCTTAGTAGAGAAAAAAAACATGAATGAAGTAGAAATTTTTACCGATGGTGCCTGTAGTGGTAATCCTGGCCCTGGTGGTTGGGGTGCAATATTACGCACAAAAAATGTAGAAAAAGAATTGTCTGGTGGAGAAAAAGACACCACCAATAACCGCATGGAAATGATGGCCGTGATTGCAGCTTTGGAAGCATTGACTCAAGCCTGTAACGTCAAAGTAACAACAGACTCTCAATACGTGATGAAAGGCATGATGGAGTGGTTGCCGGGCTGGAAAAAGCGCAACTGGAAAACAGCGGCTAAAAAGCCTGTTAAAAATGTTGATCTTTGGCAACGAATGGAAAAAGCGGCATCACAACACAATTTAGAATGGGAATGGGTTCGTGGACATCAAGGTCATATTGAAAATGAACGGGCTGATGCCTTAGCAGTGGCCGCCCGTGAAGCAATCGTTTAAGTGAGAACATAAATGGCTAAACAACAAATAACGAGACAGGTTGTACTCGACACAGAAACAACAGGTCTAAGTACTGCTGACGATCATCGTATTATTGAAATAGGTTGCGTTGAACTGATTAATCGCCGCTTAACAGGCGAGACATTCCATCAATACATCAATCCAGAACGAGAGATTGATGCAGGCGCAATGGAAGTTCATGGTATTAGCAATGAATCACTCTTAGATAAGCCTAAATTCGCCGAAATAACTGATGACTTTATGCGCTTTATTGACGGTGCAGAACTTATCATTCATAACGCAGCATTTGATGTGGGTTTCCTTAATCATGAACTCTCGAAAATAAAATCTGAAAAGCGCCGAATCAAAGATGTTTCTACGGTATTAGATACGCTTAAACTGGCAAGAGATAAACACCCTGGTCAAAAAAATAATCTCGATGCCTTATGTCGCCGCTATGAGGTCGATAATTCTAATCGAGAGCTACATGGCGCCTTACTTGATTCAGAGATCCTAGCGGATGTTTACTTAGCGATGACAGGCGGGCAGGTGAGCCTCTCTCTCGCCAGTGAAGAAGTGCGTAGTGAAAAAAACAAACATCTCGGTGACACTATCAAAACTCAAAATCATGGCCCTCTTCGCATTATAAAAGCCAACGAGTCCGAGCTTATTGCCCATGAAGAAAATCTAAAAAAACTTGAAGAAAAAAGTGGTGGGAACTGTGTTTGGTTAAAAGAATAGAAAAAATCGCTTGAAATTTATTTTTATGCCCCCAACTATCTGGTTTGAAACAATCAATCCGGAAAATGGCTAACATGAGTAATGAAGAAATCAACAACACCGAAGCTGAGAACGATGAGCAAACAGTTGAAGGCGTAGATGTAGAAATCAATGATGATCCTGCTGCATTATTAGAAGATGCTCGCAATAAAGCAGATGAACACTGGAATGAATTATTACGTGCAAAAGCCGATATGGAAAACCTCCGTCGCCGCCAAGCACGTGATTTAGAAAATGCTCACAAACATGCCCTAGATAAGTTTGTAACAGAGTTACTCCCTATCTATGACAGCATGGAATTAGGCTCAAATGCTGCTAAAGCTGAAGAGGCATCTGTTGAAGCTGTACGTGAAGGCCTAGAAATGACCATGAAGATGTTTCTGTCTTCAATCAATAAATTTGGTTTAGAGGCTATCAACCCCAATGAGGGAGATGACTTTGATCCAGAAATACATCAAGCCATGGCTATGCAGCCAGTTGACGGCGTTGATGCCAACAAGATTATATCTGTTGCACAAAAAGGGTTTCAATTTAATAGTCGTTTATTACGCCCCGCAATGGTTCTTGTTTCACAATAATTTAGTTACAAATCAATTGAGTGGCCTTAGGGCTTGAAATTAAACTTTCGCCCCCCACTTAACTATCAACCGCTGGTGTAGCCAGCACACATATTTAAGAATAACTGGAGTAAACATAATGGGTAAAATTATTGGTATTGACTTAGGAACAACGAATTCCTGTGTTGCTGTACTAGAAGATGGTAGTTCTAGAGTAATTGAAAACAGTGAAGGTGACCGTACTACACCATCAATTGTTGCTTTTACAAAAGACGATGAAGTTATTGTCGGTCAATCAGCTAAACGTCAAGCGGTTACCAACCCAACCAACACACTCTTTGCAATCAAACGTCTAATTGGCCGTAAGTTTAAAGATGATGTGGTTCAGCGTGATATCGACATGGTTCCATATACAATTGCAGAAGCTGATAACGGTGACGCATGGGTTGATGCTAACGGTAAGAAAATGGCTCCACCAGAAATCTCTGCTCGCGTTTTAATGAAAATGAAAAAAACAGCAGAAGACTTTTTAGGTGAAGAAGTAACAGAAGCTGTTGTGACAGTACCTGCTTACTTCAATGACTCTCAACGTCAAGCCACTAAAGATGCAGGTAAAATTGCCGGTCTAGAAGTTAAACGTATCATCAATGAGCCAACTGCTGCTGCATTAGCATACGGTATGGATAAAAAACGTGGTGACTCAACTATTGTTGTTTATGACTTAGGTGGTGGTACATTTGATATCTCTGTAATCGAAATTGCAGACATCGAAGGTGAACATCAGTTTGAAGTATTAGCAACAAATGGTGACACATTCCTAGGTGGTGAAGATTTCGATCAACGTGTTATTGAGTTCTTAGTTGAAGAATTCAAAAAAGACCAAGGTATTGACTTATCTAACGATCCTCTAGCATTACAACGTCTTAAAGATGCAGCTGAAAAAGCAAAAATTGAATTGTCTTCAAGTGCACAAACAGACATCAATCTACCTTATGTAACAGCTGATGCATCAGGTCCTAAGCATTTAGAAATTCGCCTAACTCGTGCAAAACTAGAGTCTCTTGTAGAAGATTTAGTTGAACGCAGTCTAGCACCATGTAAAAAAGCACTTAAAGATGCTGGTCTTTCATTATCAGAAATTGATGATGTAATCTTGGTTGGTGGTCAAACACGTATGCCTATGGTTCAAGAAGCGGTTAAAGAATTATTTGGTAAAGAGCCTCGTAAAGATGTTAACCCTGATGAAGCAGTTGCTTCTGGTGCTGCTATTCAAGCAGCAGTATTAGCGGGTGATGTAAAAGACGTATTGTTACTTGATGTAACACCATTGAGCTTAGGTATTGAGACAATGGGTGGCATTATGACTAAATTAGTTGAGAAGAATACAACCATCCCAACTAAAGCCAACCAAACATTCTCAACAGCAGATGATAATCAACCTGCCGTTACCATTCACGTATTACAAGGTGAGCGTGAAGTCGCTTCTGGTAATAAATCATTAGGTCGTTTTGACTTATCTGATATTCCACCTGCACCTCGTGGTCAGCCACAAATCGAAGTAACATTTGATATTGATGCGAACGGTATTTTGAATGTATCGGCTAAAGATAAAGTAACCGAAAAAGAACAATCTATTGTCATCAAAGCATCAAGTGGCTTATCTGATGAAGAAGTTGAAAAAATGGTTCAAGATGCTGAAGCTCATGCTGATGAAGACCGTAAGTTCCAAGAATTAGCCACAACACGTAATACTGCTGATGCATTAATTCACTCAACTAAAAAATCAATCACTGATTTAGCTGATAAATTAGATGCTGATGAAAAAGTAAAAATTGAAGCAGCAATTGAAGCTTTAGAAGAAGCTGTTAAGGGTGAAGATAAAGATGATATCGAAGCTAAAACAGCAGCATTAACTGAAGTGTCTGGCAAATTAGCTGAACAAGCTTATGCTGAAAATGCAGAAGCCGGTGCAGCACCAGAAGGTGAAGCAGCTGCAGAAGCAGCTGATGATGTTGTCGATGCTGAATTTGAAGAAGTAGATGACGAGAAAAAATAATCTGTTCTCAGATTATTTAAAGTAGTCCCACAGCTAACAGATGCAAGCTTTGTCTTGCATCTGTTTTGTTGTATTTGAAGCTAATAGGTAATATAGAAAAATGGCAAAAGAAGATTTTTACGAAACTCTCGGGGTCTCTCGTACCGCAACGGAAGCTGAAATAAAAAAAGCATACCGTCGCATGGCAATGAAGTATCACCCTGATCGTAATCCTGATAATGCCGATGCAGAAGCACACTTCAAAGAAGCTAAAGAAGCTTACGAAATCTTATCCAATGCTCAAAAACGAGCAGCCTATGATCAGTTCGGTCATGCCGGTGTAGATCAATCGGCTGGCGGACACCGAGGCGGTGGCTCTGGTGGTTTCAGTGATATCTTTGGTGATGTATTTAATGATATTTTTGGTGCATCAGGTGGCGGTGGTGGCAGACAAAACTACCGCGGTGCAGACTTACGTTATCACTTAGATCTAACGCTTGAAGAAGCGGTTGCAGGTACCACAACAGAAATTAAAATCCCTGTTCATGTCAATTGTGATTCCTGTGATGGCAGTGGTGCAAAAAAAGGCACTCAGCCCATTACATGTACAACCTGTGGCGGCCATGGCCAAGTGCGTATGCAACAAGGTTTCTTCCAAGTTCAACAACCTTGTCCTCATTGTGGCGGCACAGGGCAAATGATTAAAGAGCCCTGTAATGATTGTCATGGTGAAGGGCAAATTCAAGAACATAAAACATTATCGGTCAAAATTCCTGCTGGCGTAGATACGGGTGATCGTATCCGTCTAAGTGGTGAAGGTGAAGCCGGTACTGGTGGTGCAGGAGCTGGTGATCTTTATGTTGAAGTTCAAGTGCAACGCCATGATGTTTTCACTCGTGATGGCAGCAATATATACTGCGACGTCCCTATCAGCTTTGTTACTGCCAGCTTAGGTGGCGATTTAGAAGTGCCCACTCTAAAGGGTAAGGCTAGTTTAAAAATACCTGAAGGCACACAAACAGGCACACAATTCCGTTTGCGCGGCAAAGGTATAAAGTCTGTTCGAGGCGGTGCTGTGGGTGATTTAATGTGTAGGGTCATTCTTGAAACACCGGTGAAATTATCAAAGAAACAGAAAGAGTTATTACAAGAGTTTGAACAAACGCTACAGGGCAAACATAGTCCTAAACATAGTTCTTGGTTAGACTCTGTTAAGAAGTTTTTTGAATAAGAAATTGTGACTCGATAGAATTAAGTCTCAGCTAAAGAATAATAAGGATTAATAATGACAACACGTATCGCAATCAATGGTGCTGCTGGACGAATGGGCCGCTGTTTAATTCAAGCTGTAGAACAAACAAAGGGATTAGAACTCAGTGCAGCCATTGATCGTGCAGACTCAAGCTTAATTGGTGCTGATGCAGGCGAACTTGCCGGTGTAGGTAAATTAGGTGTTGAACTAAGCTCAGATATTGCTGCAGCCACAGCAATATCTGATGTCATCATTGATTTTACCTTACCCGAAGTGACCATGGCATTATTGGAGCATTGCAGCAATAATCAATGTCGTCTTGTTATTGGTACAACCGGCTTCACTGATGAGCAAAAAACACTGATCGATAACGCAGCACAGAACGTATCTATGGTCTTGGCTCCTAATATGAGCGTTGGTGTCAATCTGACCTTTAAATTATTAGATATTGCTGCACGTGTTTTAGGTAATGATGTTGATATTGAAATTGTTGAAGCTCATCATCGACATAAAGTGGATGCACCTTCAGGAACAGCATTGCGTATGGGGGAAGTGGTTGCTGATGCCCTAGATCGTGATCTGAAAACATGTGCTGTTTATGGTCGTGAAGGCCGAACAGGTGAGCGTGATCGTCAAACTATTGGTTTTGCCACTGTTCGTGCTGGTGATATTGTCGGCGATCATACAGTGATGTTTGCTGGCGAAGGCGAACGTGTTGAGATTACACACAAGGCATCAAGCCGAATGACATTCGCTTTAGGTGCGATGAGAGCATCAAGCTGGTTAATGTCACATTCTTCAGGTTTATATGATATGCAGGATGTTCTAGACCTAAGGGATTAAACCATTAGCTAATATCACTCTGTAAAAGCAGCATAGCAGTCCTCTAGGGTCTGCTTTCGCTGTGGATAATGCTTATGCCAAACAGTCCTAAGTATTCCCTGATCAATTCAATAAACAACAGACAAAAAAAGACCCTCAATTGAGGGTCTTTAATATCTTCTTAACTAAGAATGAATTCTTAGAAACGACGACCGATACCTACTGACCAAACAAGTGGGTCAATATCAGCATTAATTCTAAGCTTACCTGCAGCAGTTCCACTAAAGTGAGCTTCTGTATCAATATCGATGTATTTCACATCAGCATTCACAAACCAATCATCATTGATTGCAACATCAACACCAGCTTGAACTGCTAAGCCCCAAGAGCTATCTAAGTCAATGCTATCACCAGCAGCAGAAACAAGAGAGTTACTAGGTACTTTTTCATCGAAGAAATAAGTGTAGTTAATACCTGCACCAACATAAGGGCGGATATTTGAGTTAGGTGCGAAGTGGTATTGTAATAATAATGTTGGCGGTAAAACTTTAGCATCAATTACATCACTAGAACCTGTTAAACCAAGGCTACGAGCAGTGGCATCAGCGTCTTTATGTGCTTTAACAGTATGCTCAGAATAACCAAGAATTAACTCAACACCCCAATGTGGTGTAATCATATAAGTGATATCTAATTCAGGGATTGTATCGCTGTTAGTTGATACACCCTTATCGATTGACATAAGGCTGCCTGGAGTAAGTACATCAGTATATAATTTACCACTATCATCGTTAGGGGCAATGTGTGCTACACGTGCACGAACTAACCAATCGCCTGCTTCATACGCCATTACGGGTGTAGCAATTGCTGAAATACCTGTTGCTGCTAAAAGCGCAAGAGCAAGTTTTGTTGCTTTCATTGTTTTCTCCAAAATCTATAAAATCGAAATCTTTAGTTACGTGATTTCAGATCATACGGGCTTATAGATTTACTTCCATGATCCAGATCAATTTTTCATGGTAATTTTAGCTTTTGCCATTTATCTCAGCTGGTATTGGTATTTTTTATCGCAGAAACTTATTAAAACAGCCATATCTGTTGTTTTCTAACCACACAGTTGTTTTAATTTATCCATCTCTAGCAATGAAATGTTTTTCCCCGCAATACCCACCAAGCCATCATCTTGAAAGCGTGAAAAAATACGACTAATTGTTTCTACTGCCAAGCCTAAGTGATTAGCAATATCACTACGGGACATACTTAAATGAAATTCAGTGGCAGAAAAACCACGATCATGGAATCGTTTTGATAGTGACAGTAAATAAGTCGCTAATTTTTCTTCTGATGTTTTCTTACCCAGCAACAGCATTAAGCTTTTATCGCCGGATAATTCTTTACTTAGTCTGGTGAGTAACTGGACTTGTAATTGAGGGATTTCTCTGCCGATTTCTTGCAAATTTTCATAGGGAACTTCACAAACACTGCTGCTTTCTAATGCCTTTGCCGTTGATTTGTAAGACTCTTGATGAATGGCATCTAAGCCTATAAACTCACCCGGAAAATAAAAGCCTGTTACCTGTTCACGGCCATTGCTGGCTGAGATGGTTGTTTTAAATGATCCTGATCGCACAACAAATAATGATTTAAACGGGGCATTCTCAGAGAAAAGATCTTCGCGGCGTTTATAATTCTGACTACGATTAATAATCTTATCTAGTTTTACTAATTCGTTATTATGTAAACCTAAGGGTAAACAAAGACGATAAAGGGAGCAATCCTGGCACGCCACGTGCTCATGTTCAATTCTAGCCAGATCATCAAATAGCGGTGTTACATTGTCCGATTGAGCCATCAAATCACCCTTATATATTAGTACCCAATAATGATACCCCTTCAAACCCGTCTCTGAAACAGTTATTATGTACTTTTATTTATAGTATCTGGATAAGTCATGGAATCTCGTCGCGCAACTGTTACGCGTAACACCCTTGAAACTCAAATTGAAGTTAGCTTAAACCTTGATGGTAGCGGTCAATTTAGTGCTGAAACAGGCGTCGCATTTCTTGATCATATGATGGAGCAAATAGCACGACATGGCCTGTTTGATCTGACTGTAAAAGCACAAGGTGACTTGCATATTGATGCGCACCATACCGTTGAAGATATTGGTATCACTATTGGTCAAGCACTCAAACAAGCACTCGGCGATAAAAAAGGTGTTGTCCGTTATGGTCATGCCTATGTGCCACTTGATGAGGCTCTTTCCCGTGTTGTATTAGATTTATCTGGCCGACCAGGCATTGAATTTGACGTCACATTCAAGCGTGACAAAATTGGTGAGTTTGATGTGGATCTATTTTATGAGTTTTTCCAAGGCTTAGTTAACCACGCCGGTATGACCTTACACATTGATGCCATCAAAGGACGCAATGCGCATCATATCGCTGAAACTATCTTTAAAGCCTTTGGCCGCGCATTACGAATGGCAGTGACTCTCGATCAGCGTGCTTTAGATCAGCTACCGTCAACAAAAGGCGCTTTATAAGTGTTAACCGTATCAACTTCACTTTTTATTGCGTAACATACGCGTTTTAAAAATATATTAAAAACTGAGTTATTTATGAGTCACATTGCTGTGATTGATTATGGAATGGGCAATTTACGCTCTGTTTCTAAAGCTTTAGAGTCTGTTTCGAATGGTGTTGCTGTTGAAGTAACGGCTGATCCTGAACGAATTTTAAGCGCAAGCCACGTCGTCTTTCCCGGACAAGGTGCTATTCGTGCCTGTCTTGCTGAAGTGCAACGTCTCGGCTTAACTGAGGTTATCAAACAAGTCGCAGCTGAAAAACCTTTCTTAGGGATCTGCATTGGAATGCAGCTTTTACTGACCCATAGTGAGGAGAATGAAGGGGTTGATGGTTTAAACCTTATTCCGGGACAAGTGCATCACTTTGATCTTGCTCCCTCTGAACAACTCAAAGTGCCTCATATGGGCTGGAACCAAGTACATCAAACATCAGAACATCCTCTGTGGAACAATATCAAGCAAGATAGTCGCTTCTATTTTGTTCATAGTTATTATGTCCAACCCGATAGTACCGATGTGATTGCTGCTTCAACTGACTATCCAGAGACATTTGCCTCAGCACTCTTTAAAGATAATATTTTTGCCGTACAGTTTCATCCGGAGAAAAGTCACCGCGATGGCCTACAATTATTAAAAAACTTTTTACACTGGGACGGTCAGTCATAGTACTGGCCTGAGTCATTTTTGGAGAAAATCTATGTTGTTAATCCCTGCCATTGATCTCAAAGACGGCCACTGTGTCCGCTTACGTCAGGGTCGAATGGAAGATAATACCGTCTTTTCAGAAGATCCTCTTGCTGTGGCAAGGCAATGGGTAGAAGCAGGAGCAAAACGTCTCCATCTCGTTGATCTTGACGGTGCTTTTGCAGGCAAACCTGTTAATGCTGGAATCATTCACGATATCTGTAAAGAATTCCCTAACCTTGATGTTCAAATTGGTGGTGGTATTCGTGATGAAGACACCATTCAAACCTATCTTGGAGCAGGTGTTCGTTATGTCATTATTGGCACCAAAGCTGTCAATGCACCTCACTTTGTTGGTGATGTCTGTGCTGAGTTTCCAGGGCATATTATTGTGGGGCTAGATGCCAAAGATGGTAAGGTCGCCATTGATGGTTGGTCCAAGTTATCTCACCATGATGTTACTGATATTGCTAAACACTTTGAGCAAGATGGTGTTGAGTCTATTATTTACACTGACATTAGTCGTGATGGCATGATGCAAGGCGTTAATTTAGAATCGACTCGTGATCTTGCTCGTGCCATTAATATCCCCGTTATTGCATCAGGTGGCGTGACTGATTACAACGACGTCAAAGCTTTATGTCATTATGAAAGTGAAGGCGTAATGGGTGCTATTGTCGGTCGAGCCATTTACGAAGGTACGATTGATTTAGCTGAAGGCCAAGCACTTGCTGACCGCCTTAACCCACCACAAGATTATTCTTAAATCATGGGACTTGCTAAACGTATCATTCCTTGCCTTGATGTTGATAATGGTCGCGTCGTAAAAGGTGTACAGTTTGTTGATATCCGTGATGCCGGCGATCCTGTTGAAGTGGCTAAGCGCTATGATCTGCAAGGCGCTGATGAGATTACCTTTTTAGACATTAAGGCGACACATGATAATCGTGGCACGATGGTCGATGTCGTGGAAGCAGTTGCCAGTCAAGTTTTCATTCCCCTCACTGTCGGTGGCGGTATTCGTACCGTGGAAGATATCCGTCAAATGCTCAATGCAGGAGCAGATAAAGTTGGTATTAACTCTGCTGCGGTAACAAACCCAGAATTTGTTCGTGAAGCCTGTGATAAGTTTGGGTCTCAATGTATTGTTGTTGCGATTGATGCGAAATGTGTTTCAACTGAAGGCGAGGACAAACGCTGGGAAATATTCACTCATGGAGGTCGTAAACCAACCGGAATTGATGCTATCGAATGGGCGAAAAAGATGGTTGATTTTGGTGCTGGTGAACTACTATTAACCAGCATGGATAGAGATGGGACAAAGTCTGGTTTTGACTTAGATCTCACTCGAGCAGTTAGTGATGCTGTAGCAGTACCCGTTATTGCATCAGGTGGCGTAGGTGAACTACAAGATTTAACTGATGGCATTAAGCTAGGACGAGCCGATGCTGTATTAGCCGCAAGTATTTTTCACTTTGGCGAGCATACTGTCGAAGAAGCCAAACAACAAATGGCCAGCCAAGGAATAGAGGTGCGTTTGTAATGAGTTTAGACTGGTTAAACCACGTTAAATGGAATGATGATGGTTTAGCGCCTGTTATCACACAAGAGTTTGAAACAAAGCAAGTACTTACCTTAGCGTGGATGAATAAAGAGTCTCTACAGCTCAGCTCTGAAACGGGTCATGCTGTGTATTGGTCTCGTTCTCGACAAAAGCTATGGCATAAAGGTGAAGAGTCAGGCAACCAACAACTTATTAAATCAATTCGTTTAGATTGTGACAGTGATGCTATATTAATCGAAGTTGTTCAAAAAGGTGGCATTGCCTGTCATACTGGTCGCCATCATTGTTTTCACCAACAGTTGATTGATGGACAATGGCAAACCCATGATCCAGTATTAAAAGATCCTAAAGAGATGTACAAAAAATGAGTGATACACTATTAAAACTCGCTGACGTATTAGAGGCTCGGAAAAATGCTGATCCTGAGAGCTCTTATGTTGCCAGCCTGTACCATAAAGGTACGGATACTATTCTCAAAAAACTAGGTGAAGAAGCAACCGAAACTGTAATAGCCGGTAAGGGTGGCGATCGACAAGAAATCATTTATGAAACCGCTGATTTATGGTTTCATAGTTTAGTATTACTCGCCCATAATAGTATCAATCCACAAGAGATTCTCGATGAGCTTGATCGTCGTTTTGGCTTGTCAGGTATTGAAGAAAAAGAAAGCAGGAGTAAAAATTAATGACTGATTGTCTTTTTTGTAAAATTATCGCCGGTGACATTCCTTCAGCAAAAGTCTATGAAGATGACTTCATCTTTGCTTTCAAAGATATTAACCCCAAAGCAGATGTTCATTGCCTTGTCATTCCTAAAATTCATATTCAAAGCCTTGAACACCTCACCGCTGAGCACCAAAGTTTAATCGCACATATGACATTAAAACTACCTGAGATTGCTCGCTCTCAAGGCTTAGATGATGGTTTCCGAACCATTATTAATACAGGGCCAGGCGGCGGACAAGAAGTAGGGCACTTACATTTTCATATACTGGGCGGAGAAACAATGCCCGGTTTTAATTAGGAGATCACAATGGGATTTGGTGGAATCAGTATTTGGCAGTTGTTAATTGTTTTAGTGATCATCATTTTATTGTTTGGCACAAAAAAATTACGCTCTTTGGGCGGTGACTTAGGCAGTGCAATCAAAAGCTTCAAACAGTCTGTGCGTGAAGGTGAAGATTCTGTAGAAAGTGCCACCAATAAAGATTCAGAGTCTTCAATCAATCATGCTGATGATAAGGTTGAAAACAAAGTCTCTGAAGAAGAGTCTCATAAGAGTTAAAACCAGTGTTTGATATTGGATTCTGGGAATTACTGCTTATTGCTATCGTTGCCTTAGTTGTTGTGGGCCCCGAACGCTTACCTAAACTCCTCCGTGTAGTAGGGCTTTGGGTGGGTAAAGCAAATTCATCAATTCAATCAATTCGTAATGAGATTTCTCGTGAACTTCGAGCAGAAGAACTCAAACAAGCTTTAAATAAAACCGTTGATGTGAGCAACTTAAATGATAACTTTATGGATGCGGAATCTGTTCAATCTACCGATGTGAACAAAAAACCGGAATCTCCATCGAACACATCTAAGACCAAAGAAGATAATGGCTGATAATCAACAACCCCTTATTAGCCATTTAATAGAATTACGGGACCGCCTATTAAGAGGGATATTAGCTGTTCTCATCATTGCTGCCTGTTTACTCCCTTTTGCTAATGATTTATACCACTTTCTAGCTGAACCTCTTCTCGTGCATCTGCCTGAAACAAGCACGATGATTGCAACTGAAGTGGCATCTCCTTTTTTAATTCCGTTTAAGCTTACACTCAGTCTTGCTATCTTATTAGCCGTCCCTGTTTTACTGTATCAACTTTGGGCCTTTGTTGCTCCGGGCTTATATGACAATGAACGAAAACTAGTCTTACCGCTATTAATCGCCAGCACCGTTTTATTCTTCCTAGGGATACTCTTTGCCTACTATGTCGTCTTCCCACTCGTATTTGGTTTTTTAACACAAGCCGCACCTGAAGGGGTGGCTGTTATGACCGATATTAGTAGTTATTTAGACTTTGTTCTTAAGTTGTTTTTTGCTTTTGGTCTCGCCTTTGAAGTACCGATTGCCACATTACTACTCATCTGGACAGGCGTATCCACAGTCGAAAGTTTAGCTGAAAAGCGTCCTTACATTATTGTCGGTGCATTTGTAATTGGCATGCTATTAACACCGCCAGATGTCATCTCACAAACATTATTAGCCGTGCCAGTGTGGTTGTTATTTGAACTCGGCTTAATTTGTTCTCGCTGGCTACCTAATAAACCAGAACGCAGCCAGAAAGACGACTAAGCTAATACTAGTATCAGGTATGGTAACGCATCCGTATACCATGATCTAAAGACAAGAGAATCTCTTCCGCTCGTAAGCCAATCGGGAAATAAGCACCAGAAATTTTAGCGCCATGAATACTGGCACCAACCAAACTTTTGCAGTGAGAAAAGTCAACACCACGTAAATCTGCTTGACGAAAATAGCTGTCGGTAAAATCCAGCCCATGAGTTTGCAATCCTTGCAAATTAATATGGCGAAAATCACAGCCCGTTAGCACAGGAATCTCACCTGCAGCAATTCGTTGATTAAACTCTGCAACTTTACCTTCACGTAATAGACGGTATAAAGGGTCTTCTGATATCTGTGGAAGTGCCATCCTTGTTCTCCTAACGGTTAAGCTGTGAAGTCGATATTACTACCAACATTATCGGCATCAAATTGTGTCCCCGTCGTTTCTTCAGCTTGTGATACCACTTCTGCACTACTGACCGTGGTTGACTCTTGCTCTGAAGCCGTCACCGTGCTTTGTGTTTCGCTACTACTTTGAGACTCTGTAGAACGACCTTCTAATAGACGCTCTTGGCTCAAAGGATTCGTTAATGTTGGTTGACCACTTAATGGCGAAATACCTGGAATTTCCATACATTACTCCTAATACTACTATGATATTTGTATGACTTAAGCATACCCCCTGCCACAGAATTTGTAAATTATAGTTAATATAGCTAAAGTTTAAGCAAACTTAAATATCTATATAAAGCAAATACAAGTATCGTCCAACACAAATCGAAAAAGATAGATTACAATAAATATTATAGATTTAAAGCTAACAGTAAACTGTAGATTGTTTTATCTCTTAGCACCCTACTGGAGTAATATCTCCATTCTGATCTATTTGAATAGGATCACAATCAGTATCTACCGCTTGCACTCCTTGAGGATCAGCACTAATGGTGTAAGAGGTACCTCCCACTACTGTAATGCTCATAGAATAATACCCATCTGGTGAGTTAGTGTCATCAAAGAGCAAGTCGCCCGTAATATCTGTTGTATAAGCTGAATTATTTGCACGCCATTTTTCTTGAGCAAGCTGAAGAGAAAGTAACTCTTTTAAGCCATCACTACGCTTCGCTCTCATGACAGAGTCTTGGTAAGAAGGTAGGGCAATAGCAGCAAGAATACCAATGAGAGCAATTACAATCATTAATTCTATAAGAGTAAAGCCTTTATTTTTAATTTTCATAATACTTTCACCTAGAATAAAGTTAAATCATTATAAATCAACAACAAATGAAATGTTAGAAAACATCTAGTTTAAAATGTGCGCAATATCACAAAACTATATAATAATTTAAATTTTTCTATGATCATCTCCCTGATAGAGTCTATAATCAAAATAAAATCTCATCTGAGGTCAACACCAAATGGCGCAGCCAAAACAATCAGGCTTTACACTAGTAGAACTTATGATCACCGTCGCCATTATAGGGATCTTAGCTTCTATTGCATTACCTTCATTCCAGTCCGTACTAGAGCACCGTCGCTTAAATGGTGCAGTAGATAATTTATATGCAGACTTACAATATGCTCGATCAGAAGCTATTAAACGAAGTTTAGATATTACTGCAGGTAATAACTGGTCTTATTCTTTAGATGATGGCGCAGGTGCAACATTAAAGACTGTCGATATTGGCGATAATTACACAGGCATAGAAATAAGTTCTGCTGATGTAGCTATCGTATTTAGCCCTCTACGCGGAATGCCTAGTAGCGCCCAGACCATTACATTCAGGGTTGGGAGTGCAGGAACAACTCGAAGTGTATCCGTCAATATCATCGGCCGAGTTAAGGTAGATTAAATTTATGAAATTTTTTAGAAAACAATCTGGACTCACTTTAATTGAGTTAATGATTGCAATGATATTGGGCTTATTCGTAGCAGGTTCGATAATTACCATTTTTATTAGTAATGTAAAATCGACTTCTGAAAATATGAAAATGCTTCATCTCAATCAAGAACTTCGGGTAGTCATGGGCTTTATTTCCGATGAAATAAAAAAAGCAGGCTATTCAGCAAGTTCTAATCCGAACTATATGGATGCCTTTACTCTCAGTGATGAAGATGGCGATGGACTCAATGATTGCATTATTTATGCTTATGATGAAAATGCAGACGGTAGTGGATATGATTTAAACATAGATAGAGTTGGTTTTAAGTGGGATGGCGATACGATTCTATGGGGGAAGCCTGTTACAAGCTGTGACGATAGCGATGGCACGTGGACAGCATTAACCGACTCAACAGTTGCAGATGTAACAGCATTTACACTTATAGGAAGCGATATAACGGCCGGGACGGTATTGGTTAAACAACTAGATATAACCCTCACCGCTGAAACGAGCTTAACGCCAGGAACCGCTTCCCGTACTTTTACAGAAACTATTCGCCTTCGTAATGACGATGCAAGCTAAGAGGTGCATAAATGACGACTCTAACTAACAACTCTTTAAAAACGCAACATGGTGCTGCTGTACTTGTAGTGTCTATCATTTTGCTCCTAGCTGTGACAATGCTGGTCATGTTTGCTGTCCGAGTTGGCATACTTGATCAGAAAATTTCTGGTAATGAGTACCGACATAAAGAAGCATTTTCAAATGCAGAATCAGGGCTTGATCAAGCCGCCTCTTTTCTAAGAGCAAACCCCGTATTACATGCAGGAGAAGTTGCGGATGGCTGGGAGACGTGTGTGGGAAGCACATCGATTTTCCCATGTAATATTAGTGGTGCTGAATTAGTATACGCAACGGTTGTAGCGGGTAGCAGCATCACTGCTAAATTACCCGATACATCAGGCAACTCAAATTCTTATTTAGTAAAGGCATCAGACCAAATAATGGCTATCGGAGAAGGGCAATCAGATGATCTCACTGGCTCAGCAATTGCTCAGGTCTCTTATGCAAAGACGACACTGTTAACGCCTGGCGAAATTCCACCATTAATGATGCCTTCAGGTAACTTAAATGGCTCATTCACTATTGTACCAAACCCTAATGGCGGTGGGCCTGGTGTTGCTATTTCAGCCTGGGTTGAAACTGTAGGAACAGCTAACGGTACATGGCAAACATGTGATCATGGTGACTTCCAAGATAGCGGTGTATGTATGGATACACTCTCAGACTCAGATAGCTGGAGCAGCTGTTCTTGTATCGACGCAAGAAGTGATAAAGACAATGTTGGCGATGATATAGTGATCGATCCTACTGATTTTCCTTTCTCACCGTTTGCTTTTGTTTTCGGTAAAAATTTAACTTCTACGGCTGAAGTAACTGCTTTTAAAGAAGAAATAAAAGCTAGAGCTGCCGATAAAGGTAAGGTATTAGATGATTGCTCAACACTAGACAGTATGAATTTGGCAACGGATGTAGAAATGCCCCTTATCTGGGTAACGGGTGATTGTTCAATTCCTTCTAACTCCTCTATTGGTGATAGGACAACACCTATTATTTTAGTAGTAGAAGGCGATCTAAAAGTAAATGCAAATGGAGAAATATGGGGCATCATTGTTGGAGGATTGTCAGATAGCGCAGGTAATGTCAGCTCATTTACCATGAATGGTGGAGCAGTCGTTCATGGATCAGCAATCTCTGACACAGGGGATGAAATATTAACAAATGGTTCATATTCGCAAGTTTATGACGAGTCAGTCTTTAACGCTTTGTTAGATGACACAACCAATACTGATATTGCAAAAATTCAATATAGCTGGCGAGATTTTACACCTTAAGACTTAGCCTTAGTATATATGTCACAGGAAATAGACCGATGAATATAAAAATTATAACTCATTCAAACAGCAAAGGTTTCAGCCTAATTGAAGTGCTGATCGCATTACTTATACTCTCTTTTGGTATTTTGGCTATTGCAAAATTACAAGGCGTGATGATAAAAAACAGTTCAAATGCTAACCAACGCACAACAGCTGTCTCAATAGCACAACAAAAAATTGATGATTTAAAAAGTTTTGCCCATTTAACCGTTGCAGAGTCAATAACCGAACCAAATGGTGATATTACTGAAATACCAGATACTTGGACCTCAGGATTAGCAGCAAGATTATTAGCTTATGAACATATTTCTGGTGACTCTAACTTAGCCACTTTTACTGAAAAAGGTGGTCAAATATCCCCTGGAACAACAACTGTAGGACAAACCACCTACACCTTAAACTGGTCTGTTACTGACTATTGGTATGACACCGCTTTATCAACAGCAACCACTACTGAGCCAACGAATCCAACACCAAGTACTTCAGATTATAAAATGGTTGCAGTTATTGTTAGCTGGACTGACGAAGTAGGTGATGACCAAACAATCTCATTAAATACGGCTATTGACTCCTACCGACCAGCCTTGACCTCCTATTCTGATAACTCTAACTCAACAGGAGATGTCGGGCCTAAAGCTAATTACACCCCATTACCAGCTCCAGATGTTGTGCCTGTTTCACTTGAAAGTGGTGGTACAAAATTTAAAGAAACAAGCGTACCAGAACCTGAAGTGACCAAACAGGATTATGCAACAGTGGTTGATTTTGAAACTGTTACTTATAGTAATTTAAACATTGCTTTACGCCGAGAACAATTTGTTACAGCTGCCTGTTCATGCTCTAGAAATACTTCCGGCTCTTTAGTTGAACATGAATATGGATACTTAAAATGGGATGCTGAGGAAAAACAGTTTATAGATGCAGTATATTCCGTTAGAAATTACCATAATGATGACGAAGACTTCGCAGGCTCGGATAGTATAAATGAGTGTGTAATTTGCTGTCGTGACGGTCAATATAAAGTCGCAGATCCCGATGATGAAAATATCGCGCAAGACCAGACCTTTGGCTTTTCAGATGTCGACCAAGGAACGTCAGGCCAAGTAGATAAAATATGTAGGTTAAAAAAAATTGATGGAATTTATCGCGTGGTTAAACCTTGGAAATTAATAGGGTTTAATATTATGCCTGCATCGTATTTTGACTCATCTCAAACTTCCAGTTCTTCTGCAAATATCACAGCCTACTCAAGCTATGTTGAATCTGTTGTCCGTGACGCCTTAGGCGTTAATTCTTCCTCTTTAGGAACACTGGATGCCGAAACAGATAAAGCTGGACCTACAGCAAATGCCAATCAATATATTGTGAGTACTGCTTTCACAAATACTGCAGGCGCAGATAGTGGCTATAATGCTGCAGCAGGCGGAGATGCTACAGGTAATCATAATATTATCAATCAAGGCAATAATAATGCTGAACGAACTATCCAAGCTCGGGCTATATACTTAGATCTTCCACCATCAGGTTATTTAGATAATCCCGAGGGAACAAGCTATACGGCAGCAAATGTACCTTTAGATCGAATCCCTTTTTATGAAACGAATGTAACATCATTAACTGGTTGGATACCTGATGAAGATCAAACTAATTTTGGCGATATAGCAACAAACTATACTGAAGAACATGATACAGCGGTTCAGGGTAACGCTGTTAGAGATGCCTGTCAGTCTTCAAACATTTCCACGGGTATAAGTAACTGTGTTTCCAATCAAGAGTTGACCAATAAAACCTACGGTGACTATGAGCGAGGTAAGTTTTACCCTTATTCAGTACAATCTGACAGTGTAACTGCTCGGTATTATTCGAGTAATGATGGCTTAGCAAATGAAACAGTTAATAGTGAGTCATCTGTTGATGCCTCTATCACTATCACCGTACAATAACTAAAACATAAGAGAGAGCTCTGATTTTTAATCAGGGCTCTTTTTTATTCTAAAAAAGCGGTCTATTACTCGCTTAAATTAGCTTTTATCCTCTCTGTTTTCCAATAATAAACTTTCAATTCGTTCTAAACGTTGCTCCATTTCATGGGTATGCTCTTTTATCCAATGAACTTCGCCAGCTTCACCTTCGCCTGTTTCTCGGTAATAAGCATCATGTTCACGCTGCATCACATCGAGAATAACGCCAATCATCATATTGAGAAAAACAAAAGCCGTCAGGAAAATAAAGCTTAAATAGAATATCCAACTTAATGGAAACTCAGTCATCGTTTCATACATTACGTCGGTCCAGTCTTCGAAAGTAGCCACCCGAAAAAGAGTCAACATAGCAATCGAAATATTACCCCACAAGACAGGATTGATATGCTCAAACATAAAGCTACCGATAGCGGCATAAATATAAAAAATAATAAACATGAGTAATACAATATAGCCCATTCTAGGCATCGCTTTAATTAAAGCACTAATCAATATTCTCAGTTCTGGAATCACAGAGATTAACCGTAACACCCTAAATATACGCAACAATCTAGCTAATAAAACACTGTCATTTCCTTCTATAGGCAACAAACTCGCAGTGACTATTATAAAATCAAAGATATTCCATCCCGTTTTGAAAAAGTCGAAAAATCGTGGTTCTGCAGCCATTCTAATTGCAATTTCAACCAAGAAAAATACAGTGATAAACATATCGAGCCAGATCACAATATCAGTTGCTGTCGATTCCATCGTATAGGTTTTAGCCCCAGTAACGAGGGCGGAAAACACAATAATACTGATCACCAAGAATTCAAATAATTTATTTTGATGTAGTTTAAATAATTGTTGTTTTAATGGTTCAGCGATCATAATTATAAGACTCTAAAATGTAATTCTGTTTTATTGGGTCTGAGAAAGATACCAGAGAGAAGCTAAATACCCAAAACCCAAAATAATCCGTAGCAATTCTTACTAATTGGAGTAGGATAGAGACCTTGATTAATAGCAACTTAAATACGGTGATCCAATGACAATTAAACAAGAATTAGTTGATGAAATTGAACTCTTACTTCGTTACAACCTTGATACAACCCAAGAAGGCATAAAAGTACATCATACTGCCCGAGATGGCCTTGTTACTGCAATTGAACGTTTACATACAAAAGGCTTAGTTGATAGTAAAGATGGTGGCTATTTAACAGAGTTAGGTCATGAAGCTGCCGAACACACACAAGCAGCATTACGTATTTTAACTTCTGCTTAACACTATTTAGGAATTAGTCATACCCGCGAAAGCGGGTAGACAAAAACTATTAAGTACAGCTCCGTAACTTACTTTTTCTCATACACTATAAAACTATAAGCATAATCATTTTTATCATCTGCTAAATGATCATCTTTGCTTATTAATTGCCACTCTTGTTGTTGCCACTCAGGGAACCAAGTGTCTCCCTCTAAACGAGCATGAACTTGAGTTAAATACACTCTATCCGCTTGTGGCAAAAACTGCTCATATAATGATGCCCCCCCCATAACCATCACTTCTTCTGCATCATTACAGGCTTTAAGTGCCTGTGCTACAGAATAAACAACACAACAGCCTTCTGCCTGATATTCTTTATTTGTTGTAAGCACAATATTTTTTCTTCCAGGCAAAGCCCGGCCAATAGATTCATGCGTATTTCGACCCATAATTAAAGGTTTACCCATCGTAACCTTACGAAAATACTGTAAATCTGCTGATAACTTCCAAGGTAAATCATTCTCTTTACCGATTAATCTCTGCTCATCTGTTGCCACAATAATTGCTATTTTCACGCTTAATCCACCCTTCAATATTTTGTTCATAGGATATAACAAATATCAGGTATCATCATCTTAATCACATTATAAAATTAAAGGTTATTTTTTCTACATGTCAATTTTATCCATGATCAGTGCTGGTATTGGTGGCTTAGGTTTATTTTTATTAGGCATGTGGTTAATGTCAGATGGGTTAAAAATGGCAGCCGGAAACGCTCTTAACCACTTCCTTCGCCACTGGACAGATACACGTTTAAGGGGATTAGGTGTTGGTATTTTTCTAACAGGATTAATTCAATCTTCAGGTGCTGTAACCGTTGCTACAATTGGTTTTACTAATGCGGGTTTATTAAGTCTTAGACGTGCTATTTGGATAATATTTGGCAGTAATATTGGCACGACAACAACGGGCTGGCTAGTCACGTTAATTGGTTTTAATTTTAAAATATCTGCTTTTGCTTTACCAATGATCGGTCTAGGTATGATTATTAAATTAAGCAAAGGAGAAACGCGTCTCGCTGCCTTTGGTCAAGCATTGGTGGGGTTTGGTGTGTTATTTTTAGGAATAGATGTTCTAAAAGAGACTTTTTCCGAATTAGGCAGCAGTATTTCCTTTACCGGCAGTGCAACAGAATCGTGGCAAGATCTATTACTTTATACTGGGTTTGGCTTTTTAATCACGATGCTCGTGCAATCATCCAGTGTAACGCTCGCCATTGTTTTAACTGCGTTAGCGGGTGGTTTAATGACCCTTATTCCTGCAGCTGCTATTGTTATCGGTAGCAATCTAGGCAGCACAACGACAGCCATCTTTTCATCCTTTGGCACCAACTCTGTCGCAAAGCGTGTCGTCAGCAGTCATGTACTCTTTAACATCATTACCGCTTCAATCTCACTCGCTTTATTACACCCATTGATATCCTTTATTTTATATAGCCAAGAACTCTTCCAAATAAGTAACTCACCGACCATCACCTTGGCTTTATTTCATACTTTATTTAATGTTCTGGGTGTTTTAATTATGTGGCCATTGGCTACTCCACTTGTCAATTGGCTAAGTAATCGCTTTAAAAGTAAAGATGAAGATGATGGCAAGGCAAAATATTTAGATAAAAATACCCTAATCCTGCCATCTTTGGCCTTACACGCTCTGTGTCGTGAAACAAAACGAGTCAGTAAATTCAGCCTTAATATGGCAAAAGACAGTATTAATTTTGAATCCAGTACCACAGCATTACAAAGTACTGAACTGGTCATAAAACGCTTAAGTAATGAAATTGGTGACTATACCTCTGCTCTTTACACTCAAAGTCTTAGCGAAGAAATATCAGAGAAACTACCCGTTATTTTACGTATTACACAATACTATATCGCTATTGCAGAATTATCATTACTGATTAATAAGTCTAAAAAACAAAGTATTACCGCCATTAACCCAATAATACAAGAGCAGATTAATGAGTATTACAAAAACAGTATTCACCTTTTAATCCAAGCTAAAATAGGTCTCCATAGCCATAAAGATAAAGCCTTAAGCAAAGAACTAGATTCTTTAGAGTATGAATATCAATCGCTCAAATCATTACTATTACGTCGCGGTGCAGAAGGCTCATTATCAATTGCCAAAATGGATAAAACAATGACATCAATAAGCCATATTAGACGTATAAACCAACAATCTCTTAAAGCTATCAAGCACTTTGAATCACTTAATTTAGAAGAGAATAGTGATGCTTTAGAGGATAAAAGTGAAAATATAAGATCTGTATAACGGTATTATAGATAGTTGAACAAACTGTGGATAAAAAAAGCTGTGGATAACTTAAGTAGTTATCCACAAGAAACTAAACTAAAATAGCGATATTACTCAAGCCTCAGTTATTATGTAACCGTCTAATTAATATCAACTTAATTGGTTTACTAACATATTAACAGGCAACAATAATCAACAACATAATCTTTTAAATCTATATATATATGTTTATATGACAACCATAATTCAAGTTTCAGTCCCCTGCCCATTAAGATTCAATTTCGATTATTTAAATAATAATGAAGCTCATTCTTGGCAAATAGGTCAACGAGTCTTAGTTCCTTTTGGATCAAGACAGTTAATTGGCATTATTATTTCTATTCGACAAAGTTCCGAAGATGACAATCTCGCCAAGTTAAAGCCCATTATTGAATGTTTGGATGAAAAGCCTTTATTAGATGAAGATTTATTATCACTAAGCCATTGGTTAAGTGCTTATTACCATCATCCCTTAGGAGATTGCTTTCAAGCTGTTTTACCAAAAAAATTACGCCAAGGCGAACAAGCCCAGTTAGAAACTGAAACAATTTGGCAATTAAGCTCTAGTCAGGAAAAATCAACCTTAGGCAGTAAACAACAACAGATTATTGATTTATTACAGCAGTATCCATTGGGTTTATCCCAAACAGAACTCTATAAAAAAATAGGATCGTGTAAGCCATCATTAAATTCATTAGAAGAAAAAAAACGTCTTAGTCAATCTCAACAAATAAAACAACAGCCAATATCAACAAATTTGAGTGAGCCCTGTAATTTAAATGACGAACAACAAGACGCTGTCGAATCTGTGTGGAAATCAGCACAACAATTTATGCCGTTTTTATTACAAGGAATAACTGGAAGTGGTAAAACAGAAGTCTATATAGAATTAACAGAAAGAATGGTGAAACAAGGTAAACAAGTTCTTATCTTAATTCCTGAAATAGGCTTAACATCACAATTTGTTAGCCGCTTCAGGCAACGAGTAGCCGCTTATATCTCTGTTCTTAACTCATCTATTTCAGATCGTGAACGCAAACAATCATGGTTATTGGCAAAAGAAGGTTTAGCCAATATTATTATCGGCACACGATCAGCTGTTTTTACACCGTTAAAAAATATTGGCCTAATTATTATCGATGAAGAACATGATGGATCGTATAAACAACAAGATGGTTTACGTTATCACGCTAGAAATATTGCTTTAATAAGAGCTCAGAGGGCCAAAATACCGATTATTTTAGGTAGTGCTACCCCCTCACTAGAAAGTTTGTATAAAGTTGAACAGGAGCGCTACAAACTCCTTGAGCTTACTTATCGAGCAACAGGGGCCAAATTACCTAAAGTTCATCTAGTCGACAGTACTGGTCCTAAAGCTGCGAATGGTGTTTCTAGTATTTTATATCGTGCTATTGCAGAACAACTTGATCGTGAGAACCAAGTTTTACTGTTTATTAATCGTCGTGGTTTTGCCCCCGTATTAATGTGTCATGAGTGTAATTGGCAAGCCAGCTGTTCACACTGTGATGCCAAAATGATTGTTCATCAACGAAAAAATACACTTTGTTGTCATCACTGTGGTTTGATTCAACGTTTGCCGACTCAATGTCCTAAATGCCAAACAAATGACTTAAATACTTATGGTGCTGGGACTGAGCAAATAGAATTAAGTTTGCAAGCCTATTTTCCCGATACAACAGTATTGAGGATTGACCGTGATAGCACTCAAAAAGTAAATGCCTTTGCTGATATGGTGACTAATATTCAACAGGGTGGAGCAAAAATATTAGTCGGCACGCAAATGCTGGCAAAGGGCCATGACTTTCATAATGTAACCTTGGTCGGGGTATTAGATGCTGATCAAGGTTTATTAAGTGCTGATTTTCGAGCATCAGAAACCTTAGCTCAGCTTATTATTCAAGTAACAGGTCGAGCAGGAAGGGGAGAGAAATCGGGAGAGGTCTATATCCAAACAAGTCAGCCTCAACACCCATTCTGGCAAGATTTAATCAATCAACCCTATCGTGTTATTGCTAATAAACTCTTGAAGGAAAGAGAGACAATATCGATGCCTCCGGTAGGATCTTTATGTGTTATTCGTGCTGAAGATCAACAGGAACAATTAGCTATACAGTTTTTAAGTGATGTAGCGGCATTATTAATTCAGCATAATCAACAACAGGTTTTAGTCTTAGGACCTGTTCCCGCTATTATGGAAAAACGAGCAGGTCGTTATCGAGCACAATTATTATTATCATGTCCGACACGAAAACCTATTCATCAATTATTAGATCACTATATCGATATTATTTCAGCTCAAAAATTAGCTAAAAAAGTACGCTGGTCAATAGATATTGATCCACTTGATTTGTTGTAAATAAAGTAGATTTATTTCGACTCTAGGCTATTCCGTTGCCAAGGATAATCGCGATTAACAAATTTTAAGTTACAGATAGTGGTGATCATCGTTTCATGATCAGTTAAAATGATTCGAAATATACTTCTAATTCAGGTTTTAACATATTGAAAGCTCAGCTTATAACACTTATAAATCAAGCATTAGTTGATTTAATTGCCAATGGTTCTTTGCCGGAAATAGAGTTACCCGAAGTTCAAATTGAACGAACGAAGGATAAAGCTCATGGAGATTTTGCTTGTAATATAGCAATGATGTTGGCAAAAAGTGCCAAAATGAACCCTCGTCAAATAGCGACCTTTATAGTTGAGGCTGTAGAAAATGCTGACTTTATTACCAAAATTGAGATAGCGGGACCTGGATTTATTAATTTCACTTTATCAGCAGACTCGGCACAAAAAATAATAAAAGAGGTACTTGCTGCTGGTGATAACTTTGGTTTAAGTAAAATAGGCGAGGGTAAACGAGTTCAAGTTGAGTTTGTCTCTGCCAATCCCACGGGACCGCTTCATGTTGGCCATGGTCGAGGTGCAGCTTACGGATCGGTGGTCAGTAATTTACTGATGGCTGTTGGTTTTGATGTTCATCGTGAATATTATGTCAACGATGCTGGTCGTCAAATGGATATCTTGGCTACCAGTGTGTGGCTACGTTACCTACAAGCCTGTGGCGAAGAGTTTACTTTTCCAAGTAATGCTTATAAAGGCGATTATGTTTTAGATATTGCCTCGACATTACAAGCTGATATGGGTGAAGAATTACGTCGAGCCAGTGCTAATGTTTTTGCTGATGTCCCTGCTGATGAACCAGAAGGTGGTGATAAAGAACAGCATATTGATGGTTTAATTAATAATGCTAAGTCACTGTTGACTGAACAGGCTTATCGTCAGGTATTTGATTTAGGTTTAAATTCAATTATTGCTGATATTCGCACGGATCTTGCTGATTTTGGTACTGACTATGATGAATGGTTTTCTGAACGTTCATTAATGGAATCAGGCGATGTAGACAAAGCAATTGAGCAGTTAAAAGAATCTAAGGTCCTGTATGAGAAAGAAGGGGCGTGGTGGTTTAAATCAACTGATTTTGGCGATGAAAAAGATCGTGTTGTCGTGCGAGATAATGGTCAGACCACCTATTTTGCATCAGATATTGCTTATCATTTGAATAAATATAATCGAGGTTTTGATACGGTTATTGATATCTGGGGAAGTGATCATCATGGTTATATCCCTCGTGTTAAAGCGTCATTAACAGCGATGGGCCAAGATAAAGATCGTTTACAAGTCTTATTAGTCCAGTTTGCTATTTTGTATCGTGGTACAGAAAAAGCAGCGATGTCGACACGAAGTGGTGATTTTGTAACGTTACGTGAACTAAGAGAAGAAGTGGGCAAAGATGCCGCACGTTTCTTCTATGTGTTACGTGGTGCTGATCAACATATGGATTTTGATCTTGAATTAGCTAAATCTCAAAGTAATGATAACCCTGTTTATTATGTGCAGTATGCCCATGCTCGGGTATGCAGTGTGTTTAGACAATTATCAGAGCGTAGCTTATCGTGGGATCCTGCTGTAGGTGAGCTAAATCTAAATCGCCTAACAGAATCTCATGAGCAAGCATTGCTCACCTCTTTGTCTAAGTATAGTGAGATCCTTGAATCAGCTGCACTGAACTACACCCCTCATATATTGGCCCATTATTTGATGGATTTAGCTCGTGATTTACATAGCTATTACAATGCACATCACTTTATTGTTGATGATATTGAACTGAGCCAAGCTCGATTAAGTTTGATCTCATCGGTCAGACAAGTGATTAAAAATGGTTTAGCGGTAATGGGAATTTCAGCTCCGGAGACAATGTAAGTGGCTGGCAAGCGAAATACTCGAAATAGTAAACAGGCAGAACAAAAGACATTACCTTGGGGACCGATGTTTCTCAGTTTTGCCGTAGGTTTATTTGTGATGTTTTTAGTTCACCTGAATGATAATGTGGAACCACAAACATCTAATTCATCTGGAACAGAGCAGGCTAAAAAAACTAATAATTCCATTGAACCTACTTTTGAGTTTTATACTTTACTTCCTGAAATGGAGGTCGTGATTAATACGCCAGCTCAACCTCGGACTCAACACTCGCCACGAGAGGAAAAACCTGAAATACGGAGTAAAGAAGATAAGAATACCTATCTTTTACAAGTAGGTTCTTTTAGAAAATTATCCGATGCTGATGGCTTTAAAGCGAAACTGGCTTTTTTAGGTATTGAATCAAAAGTACAAACAGTGACCATCGACAATAAAGATACATGGCACCGTGTACAAGTGGGCCCTATTATTGGTCGTGTTAAAGCGGAAGTGGTTAAAACACAATTACAGCAAAATAAAATTGAATCATTATTAGTAAGAACTAAGCATGGTTAGTTACTCTGTATTAGAGTATGCTCATGATGTTTATAAGTTAAGGCTATTAAAATGACTACATCGAATGAAAAAAACTATTCAGAAACTGAAGTGGTTGATAAGTTAATAGCTGAGTGTCCCCATTGGTATTATGAAAATGGCTGGATCAGACGAAAGTATAAAACCAGTGGTTGGAAAGGCACCTTAATGGTGATTAATACCGTGGGTCATTTAGCGGAAGCGGCTTGGCATCATCCAGATATTTCAGCCTCTTATGCTTTTGTGATTGTGAAGTTAACCACCCACAGTGCAAAAGGTATTACTGATAAAGATTTTGAGTTAGCAAAGAAAATAGAACAAGTAGTTCAATGGCAAGCTAGTGAAGATGAAGGAAGTCCTTTTGAAGGAACACCGTCCGACCCACGATTTAAATATATTAAGTACGATTGAGGTTACATAATGACAGATATGATTGAACCAGGTCTTTGGCAAGATGTTCCAAGCCCCTTTTGTGGGATTGCTTCTGATGATTTAACGATCAAAGTTGAAGGTAATACTGTCACCGTTGCAGAAAATGGTGATGAGGTGACTAAAAAAGGCTTTGAAACGGTAATAACAGATCGCTCTCCACGAATTAATGGCCAAGAAGTGTCATTAGAGCAAGCTATTTCACATATTGCTGATCGTTTAAGAACCAGTAAACAACCTGTGATTGGCGGAATGGCAACAGATTTGAATGGTGCCCGTGCTGCCATGGCCGTAGCGGATAAAAGTCGTGCTACTGTTGATAATATGGATTCATTTGCAGGCATGAGAAATACACTTGTCTTGCAAGATACCGGTTGGATGGTGACGACATTAACAGAAGTAAGAAACCGTGTGGACTTGCTGGTAGTTGTGGGCAGTGATCTGGAAGCAGCCTATCCTCGTTTTTATGAGCGGATGATCTGGAATGAAGAAAGTATGTTTGGCCAAGAGATTGAGTCTCGCCAAATAGTCTATTTAGGCAAGGCACCTTCAGGAGATGCTTCAACTTCTCCACAAGGTAAAAAAGCCCAAGTGTTACCTTGCGATGATGCTGATTTACCTGAAGTAATGTCAGTATTACGTGCCTTAGTTAAAGGCAAGGAAATTCAAGCTGAACAAGTAGGTGGAATTGCTATTAGTGATTTAGCCGTTTTAGCTCAACAATTAAAAGACGCAAAATATTCTGTTGTTACTTGGTCTGCTGCTGATTTAAATTTTGATCATGCTGAAGCAACTGTGCAAACAGTCTGTGAAATGGTTAAAGAGTTAAATCTAGACACGCGATCAAGTGGTTTACCCTTAGGTGGTAAAGAGGGAGGGATTACGGTTAACCAAGTCTCTGCATGGCAGGCTGGTTATCCAATGCGAAGCAATTTTAATCGTGGTTATCCTGATTATGACCCTTATTTATGTGATACAACTCGAATGTTAGAAAATAAGGAAGTCGATACATTAGTGTGGATATCCAGTTTCAATATTGATAGAACTCCACCATTATCGAGTGCGACTACAATAGTATTAGGTCGGTCAGGAATGACTTTTGATCAAGAGCCTGAGGTCTTCATTCCTGTTGGTGTACCAGGTATCGATCATGCTGGACGCACCTTTAGATGTGATGGCGTGGTATCTGTGCCATTAAGAAAATTACGTGATAGCGGTTTGCCAAGTACATTTGATGTACTCACTGCTGTCGAACAAGCATTATGATTAAATTGAAAAATCCTAATTTAGTAGGGGTTAAATAGAAATATGTTAACAAAATTAACGGGTGGCAGAATTTACGATCCAGCCAATAGCATCAATAATGAAGTCAAAGATATTTATATCCGTGACGGGCGCATTGTAAAAGCGCCAAGTGATGGACAGTTTGATAAAGAGATTGATGTCCGAGGCAAAGTAGTCATGGCTGGAGCCATTGATATGCACACACATATTGGTGGAGGTAAGGTTAATATTGCTCGAACTATGTTGCCTGAAGATCATGCCAATGATGTGGTGGCTCGTACGGAGTTAATGCGATCGGGTTGTGGTCATGCTGCACCCAGCACGTTAACAGCAGGTTATCGTTATGCCGAAATGGGGTATACCGCAGGCTTTGAACCCGCTATTTTACCGATTAATGCTCGCCAAGCTCATATGGAAATGGGTGACACGCCGATCATTGATAAAGGTGGTTATGTCATGTTGGGTAGTGATGACTTCCTTCTACGTATGATGGCATCAAATGGCGATCAAGAAGCCATTAATAACTACGTTGCTTGGACAATGAACCACAGTCATGCAATTGGTGTGAAAGTGGTGAATCCAGGAGGTATTAATGCCTTTAAATTTAACCAACGTAAATTAGATCTAGATGAGAAAAATCAATTTTACGGTATTACTCCTCGTGATATTTTATTACGATTAGCTACGGCGGTAAAAGAATTGGGTGTCCCTCATCCATTACATGTTCATGGCTGTAACTTGGGTGTGGCTGGTAACTTAGAAATGACAATTGATACGATGGAAGGTATTAACGGTCTACCGATGCATATGACGCATATTCAGTTCCATAGTTATGGTACCGAAGGTGACTTTAAGTTTTCATCTGGTTCAGCTCAAATTGCAGAAGTGATTAATAAACATAAAAATATCACCGCTGACGTTGGTCAAATTTTATTTGGTCAAACTGTTACCGCATCTGGTGATAATATGCGTCAACATGCCGCACATCCATTTGCTAGCCCGAATAAATGGGTATGTATGGATATTGAATGTGATGCTGGTTGTGGTGTACTCCCATTCAAATATAAAGACCAAAGTTATGTTAATGCATTGCAATGGATGATTGGCTTAGAAACTTTCTTAATGGTCGATGATCCTTGGCGTGTATTTTTAACAACAGATCACCCTAATGGGGCACCGTTTACTAGTTATCCTCATTTGATCCGATTGTTGATGGATAAAACATTCCGTAATGATATTTTATCAACCCTTCATCCTGAAGCTCAAAAAGCCAGTCATTTAGCCTCTCTAGATCGTGAATATTCACTATATGAAATTGCGATTATGACGCGTGCAGGGGCTGCAAAACTAGTAGGGCTTGCTGACCGTGGCCACCTTAGTATTGGTGGAGCAGCTGATATTACTGTGTATACCGATGATGAAGATCGTGAAAAAATGTTCAGTAAACCTGATTATGTATTCAAAGATGGCACCATGGTTGTTAAAGATGGTGAGATTGTTGAAGTTACATGGGGAACCACTCATGTGGTTAAACCTGAATATGACAATAGCATTGAGAAATCATTGAAACCATATTTTGATAAATACCACACCCAAAAAATGGGTAACTTTAAAATTAGTGATGATGAAATTGTCGATGATGGCCGAGGTAGTCTAACTGTTCAGCCGTTACATGCTGGGGGTAAAATATGATTATCAATGGCGTCACAATTGACGAAACATTTGCTGAAGCGTTTCCAATGAAAGGAACACGTTTAATTATTACAGCATTGAATGCTAAATGGGCGATGATTTCAGCACAAACCTTTACGGGTTTTGCTACCTCAGTTATTGCCTGTGGCTGTGAAGCTGGCATTGAAAAAGTACTTGATCCAAGTGAAACTCCCGATGGTCGTCCCGGTGTTTCAATATTAATATTTGCAATGGGTGGTAAAGGTCTTGCAAAACAAGTTGAAACGAGAGCAGGCCAGTGTGTGCTTACTTCTCCAACATCTGCTTTATTCTCTGGTCTAGAAAGTGAAACAGAAATTGCCTTAGGTCAAAACCTTCGTTTCTTTGGCGATGGTTTCCAAATCTCTAAAATGATTGATGGTAAACGTTACTGGCGTATACCGGTTATGGATGGCGAGTTTTTAACCCAGGAGAAAACAGGTGTTCAAGCTTCTGTTGGTGGTGGTAACTTTTTGGTCTTAGCTGAATCTCAAGAACAAGCATTAGCTGCTTGTGAAGCTGCTATTGTTGAAATGAAAAAATGTCCAAATGTCATTATGCCTTTCCCAGGTGGTGTGGTTCGTTCAGGCTCAAAAGTAGGTTCAAAATTTAAAGCTTTGAATGCCTCTACCAATGATGCATTTTGTCCCACCTTAAAAGGTCAAACGAAAAGTGATTTATCCCCAGAAGTGGAATCAGTCATGGAAATCGTTATTGATGGCTTAACAAAAGAAGATATTGATGTGGCGATGAGAGTGGGTATTCAAGCTGTTTGTGATTTAGGTGCAGAGAATGGTATTCGCCGAATTAGTGCGGGTAACTATGGTGGTAAGCTTGGTCCATTCCACTTCCATTTGCAGGAGATAATGGCATGAGTACATTAACATTTACCCTTAAATCTTCACCTGAACAACGAATTGATTGTTCGCTACTGACTACGGATTTATTGGCGGATAAATCAGCTGCTGAGATTGCTGCAATTGAGCTTGTTACCGGTAATACCACTGCACGAGTAGATAGTTTATTTGATATCTCAGGTGATGATGATCAAGATATTAAGTTCAATAATAGTGATGAAAAATTAGACTTTGTCGGTCGAAATATGACCGGTGGTAAAGTCACTATTGATGGCAATGTAGGCGCGTATTTAGGCTTGTTTTTAGACGGCGGAAAAATTGAAGTAACAGGTAATACAGGGATTTATACGGCTTGTGAAATGAAATCAGGTCAGATCAAAATACGCGGTGATGCGGGAGATTTTGTCGGTGGTGCTCGCCCTGGTTATAAAAATGGAATGACGGGTGGAACCGTAATTGTTACCGGTAATACTGGTGATCGCACAGGTGATCATATGCGTCGTGGTGAGATCCTAATTGAAGGTAATGCAGGTGATTATTGTGCTGGTCGAATGATCTCTGGAACCATCGCCGTATTAGGTGATGTGGGTGCTCATTTAGGTTATGGCATGAAGCGTGGAACGGTATTATTAACGCAAACACCATCACAGGGTATTGGTGCTAATTTTAATGATTGTGGTTCACACACCTTAGCATTCTTACCATTATTATTAGCTTCTTTCTCCAAATTTGACAGCCAGTTTTCTAGTATAGATTCTTTTGATCGTGTGCAGCGTTATGCCGGCGATATCGGTGGAATTGGCATGGGTGAGATCTTAGTTAAAATTTAATAAACTAGAATGATGAATATATCCATAGAATAGGGTCAGCTAAAACAGATAATCAAAGTCGTTAATGTAAGAGTGATATTTATTCTTTAGGGCTGAAAATGACTGAAAAAAATATTCCTGACTGGCTGACTAAACTGATTATCATTATTGCTCTGCCAACTGTCAGTTGTTCGGGGTTTTACTCTATTGATTATCTAGGAGTAGAACATAATAGTTATATAGTGCCAGTTATACTTTCCTATCCTGTTGCCTTGTTAGGTTTTGTAGGTGTAGTTAGGTCTCTATATTTTGTTGAAACAAGCAAGGTGAAGTTATTATTTTGGTGTTTATGCATCATTATTCCTGCGATGATACATCTTGTGATTAGATGGTAATGTATCCTTCACTATTTCTTAGCCACTGGAATTTTCATGGCTAGGATCATCATTTAAATTAGTAGCTCATATAGACAAAAAGATGTATATAATAAGAGACATCAGATGGATCTGATCCTCTTTTTGTTTATGGATGAACAAAAACACCTTGTTACCCACAGCTGAAGAGTATAGATTTTATTTGTTTAAATGGAATATAAGTAGAAAATTAATTCTGCTTATTTGAACTTATTGGTCATTATAAAGTGCCAAAATCACTTAAAAACATGGAGTGTAAAAGTGAAAAAACAACTATTAGTAGTAGCGCTATTCTTCTTAGGTATTTATCCACAACTGTCTTTTTCTCAAGAGAATGCAGATCGATTCTATTTAGGAGCTGGAGTGAGCCATATAGACCAAAAAGATGCTTGTGACGGCAGCAGTATTTCATGTGATGATACTGATGTCGGGGGAAAGATTTTTTTAGGCTATCAGTATAGTTCTTTGTTAAGCATAGAAGCTGGTTATGTGGATTTAGGAAAAACTGATGCAAGTATTAATGTTTTAGGAGTTCCAGCTTCAATTGATGTTGATGCTCACGGATTTTTCTTATCAGGTCAAATTTTGTGGCCTGTTAGTAGTAACGTAGATATTTACGGAAAAATTGGTGCTGCTTACTGGGATCTAGAAACTAAAGCTAAGAGTAGTGGAGTTTCAATATCTTTGCGTGATAAAGGTACTGGTGTGTTATATGGACTGGGTGTTGAATATAAACTCAATACTAATTTGGGTCTTCGAGCAGAATGGGAGAGGTTTAATAATGTTGGTGGCAGTGATACCGGAGAGACTGATATTGATTTACTATCTACGAGCATTAGCTATCGATTTTAATAACTAAGGTATTATTTTTCTAACACCTGCGACAATGAGGACTGATTTTTTGGCTGTGCCAAACCATCCTATTACGCAGGTGTTAGCTTAAATAGCCCGATTCCATACATGTTTGACTACCACTCTGAAACTCATCACTCTCTTTCCCGCTCTATTACTCATAAAGATCTTCATACAAATTATATTTTAAGTCTTAAATGTGTCCATATAACAGGACTAATTCCCAATAATAAACCTCTTTTAATCAGCTGTTCTATGTCTATCATAGAGTGCAGTCTTGTATTTTTTTCTCTATCGCCAGCGGTTGACCTGATCTTGTAGATAGGTGTCCAGTAATACAAACTCAACAAGTGAACATCCGGAAAGCCAAACATCTCACATCAACAATGCCATAAAATTTACCCAGATAGTTATGTCATGGTCTTGTAGAGCTTGATGTGGATTAAACGTTGTTTTGTTTCATCTTATATATATAAATTATTACAGGTATACTTAAACTAATCGTAAGACGACTTAATTTGTAAGAATAATGAATAAGATTAGAGGAGAACACTATGTCAGATATCGGTAAATCTATAACGCAGTTTATTATCGAACAGCAGCGTGCTAATGCAGAGTCAACAGGTGAGATGACAGGCTTATTGAATGATATTGTCGTTGCGTGCAAAAAGATCTCTCATCTAGTCAACCGTAGTGGCATTATTGGTTTAGGCGGGGCAGCTGAGTCTGAAAATGTGCAAGGCGAAGTACAGAAGAAGCTAGATATCATCACTAATGACGTGATGGTCGATCAATTAAACTGGACTGGAAACTTAGCGGGAATGGCTTCGGAAGAAATCGAAGAAATTATTCAAATCCCTGATAATATGCCAAAAGGAAAATACCTAATTGCGTTTGATCCTTTAGATGGGTCTTCTAATATAGATATTAACCTATCTGTAGGGACTATCTTCTCAATCTTACGTTGCCCTGAAGGGGTAACAAGCCCAACAGCTGAAGATTTCATGCAAAAAGGTACCGAGCAAGTTTGTGCCGGTTTTTGTGTGTACGGCCCAGCAACAATGATGATATTAACCACAGGTAATGGGGTTAATGGCTTTACTTTAGACCAAGATGTTGGTGAGTTTGTATTAACTCATCCTGATATGACTATCCCAGAAGATACAGCTGAATTTGCCATTAATATGTCGAATCAACGTTATTGGGAAGAACCAATGCAGCGTTATGTTGAAGAGTGTATCCAGGGTGTTGATGGTGAGCGTGAAAAAAACTTTAATATGCGTTGGGTAGCTTCTATGGTTGCTGAGGTCTATCGCGTATTAGTTCGGGGTGGGATTTTTATGTACCCGATTGATAATAAACCCTCTACACAGGGCGGCAAGCTTAGGCTAATGTATGAAGCTAGTCCAATGAGCTTTATTGTTGAGCAAGCTGGTGGTGTTAGTTCAACTGCCTACGAACGCATAATGGATATTGAGGCACAGGATATTCACCAGCGAGTTCCCGTAATTATGGGCTCTAAAAATGAAGTTGAGCGAGTGATTTCTTATCATAAAAAATAAGTTTTATAATTGCTATTGAGGAGAACAAAATGAAGTCTTTATTAGGATTAGTTGGGTTATTATGTTTTTCAATGAGTGTTTGGGCAGCGGATTGCTCATGGGATGATGCTAATTGTGTTGCCGATGATATTGATGAAGTGGTTGAAGGAACATGGATCGAACCTATTGTTGAGCCAATCACAGATGAGATGCGTGATCTAGATGATGAAGATGAGTAAAAATACATTTATAAATTAAGAGGATTAACAGTTAATTTATAGGGGGAAAGGTGAGGTAAATAGCCTGTATATTATATTTTACAAGCGCTTATCTTATTCTCATCATAGATCTGATCTGGCTAATGTTTATAGCTAGAATTACAATTCTTGGATTGATATTTACCAGCAATGACAAGTGTGAAAATCATCTATATATAAACAAACATAGGGTGGACGTGTCTGTAAGTTTATCCTGTTTCATTTTTTGGCTAATAGTGCCGATTATTATCATTTCAATGTTATTTTTACAGGCATAGATTTAACTGTAGGTGTATAAGCAGATTTTCTATGGTCTGTAGTTTGTTATTTACTATTTTTACTGGAAATATTTTCTCTGTGTCACAGGCAACACTTCATTACGATGTCATTATTATTGGTGCAGGAGCATCAGGTTTATTTTGCGCCTTTACGGCTGCCAAACGAGGTAGGCGAGTATTAGTTATTGAAAAGTCTAATAAAGTAGGCAAGAAAATACTTATGTCAGGTGGCGGGAAATGTAACTTTACCAATCACTTTGTTGAGGCTGATAATTTTATTTCGCGTAATCCACACTTTTGTAAGGCAGCACTAAAGCGCTATAGCCAATGGGATTTTATTTCTATGGTTGAACAGTATGATATTCGCTATGAAGAGCGAGATAATAGTCGTTTATTTTGCCTTGATTCAGCTAAAAACATTGTAGAAATGTTATTGACTGAATGTGAGCAATCTGGTGTTGAAATACAAGTAAAGAGTGATATTACACAGATTAAATATGATCAACAGGCTGAATCTCAATATCAACTAGAGCTGCTAGAAGACAAAGAAAAACGTTATTTGAGTTGTGACTCTTTAGTCGTTGCTACCGGCGCACTATCAATTCCTTCATTAGGGGGCAGTGGGCTGGCTTATGAGATTGCTCAGCAGTTTGATATTGCCCTTATTCCTCGACGAGCAGGGCTTGTCCCTTTTATGTTTAGTGATGGGTTTAAATCTGTCTGTGAACGATTATCTGGCCTAGCATTAGAGGTTGAGCTGAGTTGTAATGGACAAGGTTTTATTGAAAATATCTTATTTACACACCGAGGGCTGAGTGGGCCGGTTTCCTTGCAGGTTTCAAATTACTGGCATGCTGGTGATGAGATAAGTGTGGATCTATTGCCTTATCTGCAAGTGGCAGACTGGCTGCTAGAAGCAAAGAAGAAAAATGCTAAAACTTTGTTAAGAACGTTATTAAGTAAAAAACTAGCCAAGGCTTTAGTGAATGAATTACAAACACTTTTTTGGCTAGCTTTAGCAGAAAAACCTTTAGCTGAATTTAGTGATAAGCAGCTAATCTCTATTGGAAATCAGATTAATAACTGGACTTTGAAACCATCAGCAACAGAAGGTTATCGCACAGCAGAAGTAACATTAGGCGGGGTTGATACGGATGAAATCAGCTCAAAGACAATGGAAGTTAAACGGCAGTCTGGTTTATATTTTATAGGTGAATCACTTGATGTGACGGGCCATTTAGGCGGCTATAATTTCCAGTGGGCATGGTCTTCTGGCTATAGTGCAGGGTTAAATGTTTAATCAATGCTATAATCTACGTCACTTACAACCACCTATCTCGACATAAGACTTAATTTTAGCATCGAGATCATCACTGATAATCGAGTTAATACCCTATGTCTTTTTCTACTCTTGGTCTTTCTGAACCTTTACTTCGTGCTGTCGAGGAAAAAGGCTACACCGAACCTTCACCTATTCAACTTGAAGCTATTCCTGCGGTTTTAACCGGTAGAGATGTGATGGCGGCTGCTCAGACGGGAACAGGTAAGACGGCTAGTTTTACCTTGCCACTATTACATCGCCTGAATGATGGCACCAGAGTGAGATCGAATCATATTCGAGCATTGGTATTAACACCCACACGAGAATTAGCCGCACAGGTTCATGATAGTGTTGTTTTATATGGTAAACATTTGACCCTTAGGTCTGCAGTTGTATTTGGTGGCGTTAAGATTAATCCACAGATGATGAAATTACGTCGAGGCCTCGATATCTTAGTGGCAACACCGGGACGATTATTAGATCTTTATAATCAAAATGCCGTGAAGTTTTCAGATGTTGAGATCTTAGTGTTAGATGAAGCTGATCGAATGTTAGATATGGGCTTTATTAACGATATTCGTAAGCTTATGGCTTTAATGCCTAAAACACGTCAAAACTTACTCTTTTCTGCCACATTTTCAGGTGAGATTCGCACTCTTGCTAATGGTTTGCTCAAAAATCCAGTTCAGGTAGAAATAAGTCCAGAGACTACAACAGCTGAAGGGGTTAAGCAGTCACTATTTGAGGCGGATAAATCTAAGAAAACAGAATTACTTATTCATTTAGTGGGAACGAATAACTGGAGCCAAGTGCTAGTCTTTATGCGAACTAAACATGGTTGTAATCGTTTAGTGAAAAAGCTCGAACAGTTTGGTATTAGTGCTGCAGCAATCCATGGCAATAAAAGCCAAGGTGCTCGAACGCGTGCTTTAGCTGACTTCAAAGCCAATAAAATTCGTGTATTAGTGGCGACAGATATTGCCGCTCGGGGGATTGATATTAGTGACTTACCCCATGTTATAAACTTTGAATTACCTAATGTACCTGAAGATTACGTTCATCGAATTGGACGTACAGGCCGTGCTGGTGCTGAAGGTGAAGCTATTTCATTAGTGAGTGCAGATGAAGTAGAGTTCTTAGCTGATATAGAGAACCTTATTCGTCAGACTTTAGTGCGTAATATTGAAGAAGGCTTTGTGCCTGTTCACGCGGTACCGATTACTAAATTAGGTTCACCTAAAAAAACAAACAAGCCTAAAAAATCGAGAAGACCAAGCAAAGAGGGTCAGGGTCATCAGCGGAAAGAGCCGAACTCTAATCGTAGTAACCGCTCTCGTCGTGCAGCTGGAGGACAAAAGCCGAGCACACATGCAGGTCAACGTCGAAGCCGTAAACCAGCCGCAAAGTAGAGGCGGAAAATGAAGATTTGGGTTGATGCTGATGCCTGTCCAGTAGTGATAAAAGATATTTTGTTTAAAGCTGCTGAGCGGACCAGGATTAATATGACTCTGGTTGCTAATCATTCAATGCGGATCCCGCCTTCACACTATATTAATTTCTTACAGGTTTCATCAGGCTTCGATGTAGCTGATAATGAAATTGTTCAACGTCTAGATATGGGTGATCTTGTTATCACTGCTGATATTCCTCTGGCAGCAGAAGTCATTGAAAAGGGCGGGCATGCTTTGAACCCTAGAGGGGAAATGTATACCAGTAGTAATATTAAAGCGCGACTGTCAATGCGCGACTTTATGGAAGAGCTGCGTTCAACAGGAGTGCAAACAGGTGGGCCATCAGCATTGAACCAAGCAGACCGACAGAAATTTGCGAATAACTTAGACTCATTCTTAACTAGACATTCAGCTAAGCGCTAATTTTTTAATTACAAATAACAGACAATAAAAAAGGACGTTACCATCGCTGGTAACGTCCTTTTTGTTTATCAATCTAAAGCTAAAGTTTACTTAGTGTTAGATGTGAACTCTGGATATGCTTCCATACCACATTCACTTAAATCAACACCTTCGTACTCTTCTTCTTCTGATACACGGATACCCATCACCATTTTCAATACAGACCAAGTGATGAAACTTGCACCGAATACCCAAACGAAGATAGTGGCTGCACCAATCAATTGACCTGTGAAGCTGGCGTCACCATTCGTTAATGGCACTGCTAACAGACCCCATAAACCAACAACACCATGAACAGAGATCGCACCAACTGGATCATCTAGTTTCAACTTATCAAGTGCAACAATTGAGAGCACAACTAATACACCACCGACTGAACCAATGATTGTAGCCATTAATGGAGTAGGTGTATCTGGACCAGCAGTAATAGCAACTAAACCAGCTAATGCACCGTTTAAAATCATTGTTAAGTCAGCTTTACCAAACATAATTTTAGCAATGATTAAGGCTGCAATTACACCACCGGCAGCAGCAGCATTCGTATTTAGGAATACCATCGCAACGGCGTTAGCACTTGCCATATCACCTAATTTTAATACTGAACCACCGTTAAAGCCGAACCAACCTAACCATAAGATGAATGTACCTAATGTTGCCATTGGTAGATTTGCACCTTGGATTGGACGAACTTCACCATTAGGACCATATTTACCTTTACGAGCACCTAATAAGATAACACCTGCTAATGCAGCTGCAGCACCGGCCATATGTACGATACCTGAACCTGCAAAATCAAGGAAACCAAGGTCGCCAAGGTTAAACATGCCAAACACATCGTTACCACCCCAAGTCCATGAACCTTCCATTGGGTAGATGAACGCCGTCATGACGATAGCAAAACCAGCGAAGGCCCATAATTTCATACGCTCAGCAACCGCACCTGAAACAATTGACATTGCAGTAGCAACAAACACTACTTGGAAGAAGAAGTCAGAAGCAGCAGAATAAACAGAGCCGCCATCAAAACCCGCTTCAGCAGAAGCAGCTAAAGCATCAGCAGTTAAGTTATCACCACCGGCAATACCTTCTAAGAAGATGCCGCCGCCGTACATGATGTCATAACCGACAACCATATAAGCAGTACAAGAGATGGCAAATAATAAAACATTTTTTGTTAAGATTTCAGTTGTGTTTTTTGCACGAACTAGGCCTGCTTCTAACATTGAGAAGCCAGCAGCCATCCACATTACTAATGCACCCATTACTAAGAAGTAAAAGGTATCAATAGCATATTGGAGTTCGAAAATTTGATTTGTTACAGTTTCCATTTTTAACTCCTAAAGCTTAAAGTGCATCAGAACCGGTTTCGCTAGTGCGAATACGGATTACTTGCTCTAATGGGTAAACAAAAATTTTACCATCACCGATTTTTCCAGTGTTAGCACCTTTGATGATTGCTTCAGTCACTTGATCAACTAATTCATCATCAATCGCGATATCTAGTTTAAGTTTAGGTAGAAAATCTACAACATACTCAGCACCACGATATAGCTCTGTGTGACCCTTTTGGCGGCCAAAACCTTTTACTTCAGAAACTGTTAAACCTTGAACGCCGATTTCAGATAGAGCTTCACGGACATCATCAAGTTTGAACGGTTTGATTATCGCTACTACTTGTTTCATAACTTATTCCTTGATAAAAAAATGGCCACCCGAGAGAGTGGGTGGCCAAGAATAATTACATTGATTTAGAGATTGTGAATACAACACGGTCATCAGCAAGATCATCGTATGCATCTTCACCATCATCATCCATACCGATGTATGAAAGATCGAAACCGAAGCCAATCATTTCTTTAGAAATACCAACACGGTAGTCAGTGTGGTCATCTTCAGAAACATCATCGTCATAATCGTAGAAGCCAACGCCAGCACTTAATGCAATGTCGTATGGTAAGTCATAGTCAAAGCCTAATGTGTAGTATGTACCTGATTCATCAGAGTCATAAACACTGCTTGAGTGAGCTACGCCAACACTGAAGAAGCTGTAGCTTACTGAAGCGTAAACTTCATTCCAGTCATAGTCTTCGCCTGGGTAGATATAACGTAATACACCAACATCATAGCTAATACCAGTATCAGAAATTTCACTTGCGTAACCAGCATAAATATCAATTTCTGTGCTTGCATCGTCACCAAAATCAACATTTGATGCCCAAGTACCAGCATAAAGACCAGAGCTATGACCGTAGTCAAAGCTTCCAGAAATAGCCATTTCATTATCTGTTTGAGAGTAACCGCGCCACATGTAGTCAGAGCTTAATGCTACGCTTGCACTTGTTGAATGTGCGCCATCTGTACTTTCCCATGCCATTGCCGAAGAAGCAACCAATAAAGAGCTTGCAGCTAGGCATAGTGTAGAGAGTGTTTTCAATTTCATTTTTTTATCCTCAGACTTAAAAAGTATATAAAGTTAGTATTTGAATTAAATGTTGTTTTTGTGGAACAGTTTCATCATTAAGACCCAGTGTTTTTATCATAGGATCATTTATTAGTCTTTAATTTAAACGAGTTAAGTTGCTGAAAGTGCTATGCAAATAGTGGCATGTATTATTAAAACAACACATTCAAACAGAACTGCTTTAATTTAGTGCAAAAACAGAGCCAAAACAAAAAGCCAGAAAAAAGAGGGGTTTACAAATTTAACTACAAGTGGTGCGGTTATTGTTTGATTTAATATGGTGCGTGTTTTAGGTGGTGGCATTATTGTGGTGCAATAATTAACTGCCCGATTATTTTTTTACTTGCTATGATCTGCATTAGATTATTAAATTTTGAGAGAAAGAATGATTTATCCAAATATCGACCCTGTTGCGCTCAGTTTGGGCCCGTTACAAATTCATTGGTATGGCTTGATGTATTTACTTGGTTTTGTCGGAGTATGGGCCTTAGGCCGCTTGCGTGCAGAGCGTTATGGCTGGACAGCTGAGCAAGTTGAAGACTTACTCTTTTATGGTGCACTAGGGGTGATTGTTGGTGGACGTTTGGGTTATACCTTATTTTATGATTTGCCGAATAATCTTGCTCATCCTGCTAATGTTTTAAAAATCTGGCAGGGTGGCATGTCTTTCCACGGTGGTTTATTAGGAGTATTAATTGCCTTTTGGTTTTTTGCCAGAAAAACAGGAAAATCCTATGCCAGCATCAGTGACTTTATTGCCCCAATGGTTCCGGTTGGTTTGTTAACAGGTCGAATTGGTAATTTTATTAATGGCGAGTTGTGGGGAAAGGTGAGTGATGTACCGTGGGCAATGGTTTTTCCTAACGGCGGCCCTTTACCTCGACACCCATCAATGTTGTACGAAGCAGCTTTAGAAGGGGTGCTGTTATTTATTATCTTATGGTGGTACTCCGCCAAGCCAAGACCTGCCGGTGCTATTTCAGGCTTATTTTTATTAGCTTATGGCGTCTTCAGATTTATAGTTGAATTTGTTCGTACTCCTGACCAGCAATATGGCTACTTAGCGTTTGACTGGCTAACAATGGGTCAGGTTTTATCTCTACCGATGATCCTTTTAGGATTATTTATTATGTTCACATCATATAAAAAGAGTTAAGTGAATAAACTAACAGTCGCTTAAAGAGCATGATCAAAATGGATGGCAGTTATTATAGAATGCTGTTCATAGAATTAAGAGTAATAACAGCTGTAATAATTTAGTTTCATATAAGTAATGCTAATTTGAAGTCTTGCCGTGAATAAACACGGCCACAAAATAGTCGCATAATTCCGGTATTTTTTTTCTAAAGCGCCTAGCCTGATCAGTAGTCTTTAGGCTTGCGCAGCATTTTTCTCAGTGATAAGTCAAAAATACTGACTGCATGTTAATATCCTCTCTATTATTTAGAATTATGAGCGATAGAACTGTTTTATGAACATCCAAGATCATTATGATGTCATTGTTGTTGGCGGAGGGCATGCAGGTACGGAAGCTGCATTAGCTTCTGCACGTCAAGGTGTCAAAACCTTATTGTTAACACAAAATATTGAAACCTTAGGACAAATGAGTTGTAACCCTGCTATCGGTGGGATTGGCAAGGGACATTTGGTCAAAGAAGTCGATGCCCTGGGCGGTATTATGGCGCAGGCTGCTGATCATGGCGGTATTCAGTTTCGTATTTTAAATGCCAGTAAAGGCCCTGCTGTACGAGCAACACGGGCGCAGGCCGATCGTGTGCGGTATAAAGCCGCTGTTCGTGGTTATCTTGAATCACAAGAGAATCTGTATTTATTCCAGCAAACTGTCGATGATTTAATTGTTGAAAATGGTCGGGTAGTGGGTGTGGAGACACAAGCAGGTTTACGCTTCTCTGCTAAATCGGTTGTTATCACTGTCGGCACCTTCTTAGGCGGACTTATTCATATTGGAATGGAAAGTCATCAAGGAGGACGCGCAGGCGACCCACCGTCAAACTCTTTATCTCAACGTTTACGTGCCCTACCTTTTAGAGTTGATCGTTTAAAAACAGGGACTCCACCGCGAATTGCCACGAATAGCATTGATTTTTCTATTTTAGCTGAGCAGCCGGGTGATACGCCGACGCCGTTATTTTCATTTTTAGGCAAGCCATCAGATCATCCTGAACAAATTTCATGTTTTATCACCCATACCAATATACAAACACATGATGTTATTCGCGCTAACCTTGATCGCTCACCGATGTATGCCGGAGAAATTGAGGGTATAGGGCCACGCTATTGCCCATCGATAGAGGATAAGGTTGTTCGTTTCGCAGATCGTGACTCGCATCAGATCTTTCTGGAACCAGAAGGCTTGAATTGCGGAGAAGTCTATCCAAATGGAATCTCGACAAGTTTACCGTTTGATGTGCAATATGAAATTGTTCGATCAATGAAAGGCTTGGAGAATGCGCATATAACCCGCCCAGGTTATGCTATTGAGTACGATTTTTTCGATCCTCGAGATTTACAGCCATGGTTAGAAACTAAGCATATGCCGGGCTTATTTTTTGCTGGCCAAATCAATGGTACAACCGGTTATGAAGAAGCAGCGGCACAAGGATTAATCGCTGGCCTAAATGCAGGCTTGCAAGCGCGTGAAATGGAGTCGTGGTTCCCTCGCCGTGATGAAGCGTATATCGGTGTGATGATTGATGATTTGATTACATCAGGCACAAAAGAACCGTATCGGATGTTTACCAGCCGTGCTGAATATCGCCTATTATTGCGTGAAGATAATGCTGATTTGCGTTTAACGCCTAAAGGTCGTGAGTTAGGTTTAGTCAATGATGAGCGCTGGGCTATTTTTACAACTAAACGTGAAGCAGTAGAGATGGAAACGAGCCGTTTAGCTGCCTTCAAGTTTTCACCTGAAAAAGTCGATCAGACTGTGGCAGAAAAGGTATTAGGTGAACCGTTAAATAAAGTGAACTCTGCTTTAGATCTATTGCGTCGCCCCAGTGTTGATTATCAAGGTTTATTAGCCTTATTAGGCGAAGTAGAAACGGTTGAAAAATCGGTATCAGAACAAGTTGTCATTCAAACTAAATATGCGGGTTATATTTCTCGTCAACAAAATGAAATTGATCGCTTGCAACGTCATGAAGGTACCGTCTTACCTGATGAGTTGGACTATAAATTGGTACGGGGACTGTCGAATGAGGTGCGAGAGAAGTTAGAGAACGCTCGGCCTAATAATCTCGGGCAAGCTGCCCGAATATCGGGCGTGACGCCAGCCGCAGTATCAATATTACTGGTACATTTAAAGCGAAGCAGTGGAGAAGACCTAAAGAATGACTAACTCATTATTGGCGGAAATTGTTCAAGGTTGTGAGGCTTTAGATTTATCACTTTCTGATGAACAGTATGGCTTATTACAACGTTATGTAGAGCTGCTAGACAAATGGAATAAGGTTTATAATTTAAGCTCTATTCGTGACCCACATGAAATGGTCAGCCGTCATATTTTAGATAGCTTATCTATTTTGCCTTACTTAAGTGGTGACTCTCTCCTTGATGTCGGTACTGGCGCGGGCTTACCGGGGATCCCCCTTGCGATTGCTCGCCCTGATTTAGCCGTTACTTTATTGGATACTAATTCTAAGAAAACGCGTTTTTTACAACAAGTTAAAGCTGAGCTGGCTTTAGATAATATAAGCGTTGTGCATGCTCGTGTTGAAGAAGCTAAATTAGATAAGTTTGCCATGATTACTACTCGAGCATTTGCTTCGCTGCAAGATATTATTGCTTTAACGGGACAACATTGTGATGATGCTGGCTGTTTATTGTTAATGAAGGGCGTTGCGCCTGATGAAGAGCTTGATGCGATAACGGCTGAGTTCAAGTTGAAAGATGTCGTGGCTCTTGATGTTCCTGGCTGTGATGGTCAGCGTCACCTAATCCGACTGAGTAAAGGTTAAGGAAATGGGGAATATTTACGCGGTTACAAATCAAAAAGGTGGTGTTGGTAAAACGACCACGGCCGTTAACTTAGCTGCATCACTTGCTGCCAGCAACAAAAAAGTTCTCCTTATTGATCTCGATCCTCAAGGCAATGCATCAACAGGCTGTGGCATAGAAAAAGAAGATATTGATGTCAGTAGTTACGATGTCATCATGGCTAAAGCGAAAGCTGTCGATGCTATTGTGCAACTTGACGATCTGTCTTTTGATGTGATGCCAACGAATACTGATATGGCTGCAGCAGAAATACAATTAGTCGATGAGAAGTTGAGGGAGCATCGTTTACGTTTAGCACTAGAATCAACACGTGAAAAATACGATTATATTTTAATTGACTGCCCCCCTTCCCTCAGCATGTTGACCATTAATGCATTAGTGGCATCTAAAGGGGTTGTGATTCCAATTCAGTGTGAATATTATGCCTTAGAAGGCTTATCTTCATTGTTAAAAACGGTAGAGCGTATTAAACAAAGAGCCAACCCTAGTCTAGAGATAACAGGGTTAATTCGTACTATGTTTGATGCTCGTAATAACTTGGCAAATCAAGTGTCACGACAATTAATTACCCATTTTAATAAGAAAGTGTTTCATTCGATTATTCCGAGAAATGTTCGTTTAGCTGAGGCACCTAGCCATGGCTTGCCAATAATTAATTATGATCGCTCTTCTCGCGGCTCAATTGCATATATGGCAATGGCAAGCGAGTTTATGCGACGTGAAAAAAATAACTAGGTGGATGCTGTGAGTAAAAAAAGAGGATTAGGCCGCGGTTTAGATGTGTTGCTGACAGATATGTCTCATCAAGATGAAAGTTTAGATGATACATTGCAGCACTTTCCTTTAGATATGATTCAGCCAGGCAAGTATCAACCTCGAATGGATATGGTGGAAGACTCTCTTGAAGATCTTGCTGATTCAATTCGATCTCAAGGATTAGTTCAGCCGATTGTAGTCAGACCGATAGACGGTGGTCGATATGAGATTATTGCAGGTGAACGTCGCTGGCGAGCATCTCAAATGGCGGGCTTGGAAATACTACCTGCATTAGTGAGAGATGTCAGTGATCGTCAAGCGATCGCAATGGCCTTGATAGAAAATATTCAGCGTGAAAATTTAAACCCAATGGAAGAAGCAAATGCATTGCAGCGCTTATTGGAAGAGTTTTCAATGACACATCAGGAAGCTGCTGATGCAGTCGGACGTTCACGCACTGCTGTTTCTAATTTATTACGATTACGAAACTTAAATGATGATGTGAAACGCTTAGCTGAAAATGGCGATATTGAAATGGGCCATGCTCGTGCATTATTAGCTTTAGAAGGTGTTATTCAGTCTGAAGCTGCAGCACATATTGTTGAAAAATGCCTATCTGTTCGCGAAACAGAACAGTTAGTCCGACGTCTTCAAAAGCCTACAAAAGAGGTATCTGAAAAGTCAGAGGCCTTGTTAGATGAGATGAATAAACTGGAACAGCTTATTAGTAAAAAGCTAGAAGGACGATTCACGCTGAAACATACAGCAAGTGGTAAAGGGAAGTTACTGATCGATTATTCTGATATGGACGATTTGAAAGCCTTAATCAAACGCATAAAATAATCGGAAACAATGCCTGATTTGAGGCAAAAGGGAGCAATATGTACAGCGATGATGATCTTGACTCAGCCGTTCAAGCTGGAGTTTTAACGGCGAATGATGTGCATGGTTTTAGACAGCATATTAAACAAAGTAGAGTCACACCAGCAGTTGATGAAGAGTATTTTCGATTAGTCACAGGGTTTAATGATATTTTTGTCGTTATTGCCTGTCTATTGTTGCTTGTTTCGATTGTGTGGATTGGAAAGTCTGAAAGTCTATTACTCGGTGCCGTGCTGCAAGCCGGTGCAGCTTGGGGCTTGGCAGAATACTTTACTCGTAAGCGACGAATGGCACTTCCCTCTATAGTTTTACTATTGGCATTTGTTGGTGGGGTCTTCGCTATCGGCTTGTCGGCACAAGTGGAGGCCGGAGTCACAGCAGATGAATTTAAGTTAGCCATTCCAGCAGCGATTGCGGCTATTGCCGCCTGGTGTCACTGGTTAAGATTTAAGGTGCCGATTACTGTGGCTGCAGGGACGGTTGCAATCGTGACCATGATTATGGCTGTTATTTTGTCATACTTGCCAAGCGAGCACAGCCTGTTAATGCCGATTGTATTTATTGCTGGGGTAAGTGTGTTTTTATTAGCGATGAAATGGGACTCATCTGATACAGTCAGGCAGACACGTCGATCAGATGTTGCCTTCTGGTTGCACTTGATCGCCGCACCCTTAATTGTTCACCCTATATTTTCTGTGCTAAATATATTTGATTCTAACGTTGGAATAGCACAGGCAGTTGCTGTTGCAGTGCTTTATATTTTTATTGCAGTTATCTCAATAAGTATTGATCGGCGGGCAATGATGGTGTCAGCTTTAATCTATGTGTTATATGCATTTAACACACTATTAGAACAATACGGAATAGTGAGCTTAGGCTTTGCTTTTACAGCCTTTAGCATCGGATCTGGCTTGTTATTATTGTCTGCATTTTGGCATGTATGTAGAAAAGCATTATTACCAATATATCCTGAAACAATAAGAAATAAATTACCTGCTTTACGATAATATTTATTGTTAATTTTTATTTTATTTGAATAAAGCTTTCTGTGAGAATGGATATAAATCAATAATTTGATTGACCAGATAAGTCCCTGATCTATATAATGCCATTTTTTGCTTAGTAGGCAAATCAAATCCAGTGGAATTGGGGATGGACAGTAGAATACGAGTTCAACCGATTAATCAGCTTTTAATCAGGCAGATTATTTTACTGGTAGTAACAGTTTTAATTGTCCTTTGGTGGCAAGGAAGCAGCGCTGCATTAGCCTGTTTTTATGGTGGGAGCATTACAATTGCGAACACAGGGCTACAAAGGTGGCATCTGATAAGTGCAGCTACAAATGCAAAATCAGACGCAGGTAAGAATTTACGTAAAGCATACCGTTGTGTATTTGATCGGTGGTTATTAACCATCGTGTTATTTGCAGTTGGATTTGCAGGGTTAACATTGTTGCCCATGCCATTGATGACTGGATTTATCGTGACACAACTGGCTTTGTTATTTGGAAACAAGAATCGGGCTTAACTAAAATATATGGCTACTGAAACGCTTACTTCTTCAGATTATATTCGACATCATTTACAAAACCTGACATTTGGTCAGCACCATGATGGTTCATGGGGCTTGGCACATGATGCTGCAGAAGCTGCAGATATGGGGTTTTGGTCTATCAATGTAGATAGCATGGCAATGACGCTAGGTCTTGGCGGATTGTTAATGTGGTTCTTCTACAGTATTGCAAAAAAAGTAGAGGCCGGTGTTCCAACGGGCGCTCAAAACTTTGCAGAAATGGTAATTGATTTCATTAATGACAGTGTTCGAGGTTCATTCTCGGGTCGAAATGCACTGGTCGCTCCATTAGCATTCACAATCTTCTTGTGGATCTTCCTAATGAACTTAATGGATTTACTTCCTATTGATTTAGTACCTGAAATTGCGAAATTTATTGGTACACACGCATTTGGCATGGATCCCCATGCTGTCTTCTTTAAAGTGGTTCCTTCAACAGATCCTAATGTCACGTTTGGTATGGCGTTTGGTGTGTTTGCTTTAGTCTTGTTCTATAGTATCAAGATGAAAGGCATGGGCGGCTTTATCGGTGAGTTAACGCTTCAACCTTTTGGTAAGTGGGCTATCCCTGCTAACTTCCTGTTAGAGGGTGTCAACTTAATCTCAAAACCTATTTCTCTTGCATTACGGTTGTTTGGTAATATGTATGCGGGCGAAATGATCTTCATCTTAATTGCAATTATGTTCAGTGCGGGCGCGGTATTAGCTTCACTTGGTGCAGTGTTGCAAGTTGGTTGGGCGATATTCCATATCTTAATTATTACGTTACAAGCGTTCATCTTTATGACCTTGACTATCGTATATCTAGATATGGCACATCAAGAACATCACTAATTTTTATTATTAAAATTTTTACTTTAATTTTTATCTTGTAGGGGAAAAACATGGAATCAGCATTACTTTATATTGCAGGCGCTTTAATGATGGGTCTAGGTGCTTTGGGTGCCGCTGTAGGTATCGGTATCTTAGGTGGACGTTTCTTAGAAGGTGCAGCACGTCAACCAGAATTAATTCCAATGCTTCGTACACAATTCTTCATCGTTATGGGTCTTGTTGATGCGGTACCAATGATCGCTGTTGGTTTAGCAATGTACATTTTGTTTGCGGTTGCATAAGAATAGCTCGTTTTAATTCACGACTATTTTGTAATAACCAAGAGGTACAAACATGAATCTTAATGCAACAATTATTGGGCAAATGATAGCGTTCGCGTTATTTGTTGCTTTTTGCATGAAGTATGTCTGGCCACCAATCATGGCTGCACTAGAAGAACGCACTAAGAAAATTGCGGACGGTTTAGCAGCAGCAGAACGTGGAAGGCATGAGCAAGAGCTAGCTGAAAAACGTGCACAACAAGTTATTCACGAAGCGAAAGAACAAGCAGGTGAAATTATTTCACAAGCTCAACGTCGCGGAAATGAAATTGTTGACGAGTCAAAAGATAATGCCCGTGTTGAAGGTGATCGTATTTTAACTTCTGCTAAAGCAGAAATTGAGCAAGAAGCTAATCGTGCAAAAGATGAGCTTCGATCACAAGTCGGTAGCGTTGCTATGGCTGGTGCGGCAAAAGTTCTTAGCCGTGAAATTGATGACAAGGCACATACTGATTTGTTAGAAGAATTAGTAAGCCAGATCTAGAGGAAATAGCATGGCTGAAGCAATAACCATCGCTCGT